>Ga0098068_1000364_pt1 | contig 18293 bp, 24 predicted proteins | sample 26BtaG_FD_75059 | JGI IMG/M metagenome (GOLD analysis project Ga0098068, IMG submission 75059) | Marine viral communities from Cariaco Basin, Caribbean Sea - 26B_WHOI_OMZ_CsCl | ecosystem: Environmental > Aquatic > Marine > Oceanic | place: Caribbean Sea: Cariaco Basin | collected 2014-11-09 | reverse complement strand
TCTGCATATTCTGGGTTAATTTCGATGCCGATGAATGAGCGGCCGAGGCGTTGGGCCGCGAGGCCTGTAGTGCCTGATCCCATGAACGGGTCGAGGACGGTGTCCCCTTCCTTGCTCCCTGCCCGTATGCACTTGTCAGGGATCTCCGGGGGGAAGGTGGCGAAGTGGGCGTCCGGGTAGGGATATGTCGGGATGGTCCAGACGGTCCGGATGTTGCGGCCGGAGGTTGGATTCCCCGTCCGTGCTCTACTTCCGCCATCTTCCCTTGGCACGCCGGGTTCCCTGCTAACGTCTCTTCGGAGGTGTCTGGCATCTCCTTCATAGAGGGCGGCTTCCCTCACGGCTTCCTGGTCGAAGAAGTATTTGGCGGACTTGGTCAGGAGGAAAATGTATTCGTGGGATTTTGTGGGTCTGTCCGTGACGGATTCGGGCATGGGGTTCGGCTTGGCCCACACAATATCCGCCCTCAGATACCACCCGTCTGATTGCAACGCAAACGCCACCCGCCGGGGCTGACGGATATGCCCGTCAAGTCTTCATCGGGCCTGTAAGGCCTCATCTCGGTGATACCGGTTTTCCGGTACAGGCTCCAGGTCATAGGTATTTCCTTTCATAATTCTAATCCGTGCTTCTTGGCATATCCTTCGATGACGAAGTATTCCTCGGAGAGGGTGCCGTCAATGAAGTAGTTGATGCTGTTGGCCGTGGTTTCCACGGTTCTCCAGAAGGTCACGTCTTTCCCGTAGATTTCCACGCTTGGAGCACTCTCGTAGGATTCCATGTTTCCCGAGATATTTTCCATTATTCCGGCTGTGACGGTCTCAAAGGCGTCCATGTCCTCTCTGAGCAGACCTGCCCGGGTATCTGTGCAGACCTTCCTGAGTTGAATGTAATCCACGCACTCAAACCCAGACAAGAACTGGAGCAGGTCGTCAACTTCTTTCCAGTTGAATCGGTTGACGACGATGGATACCCGGCAATGGGTTCGGGTGTTGTTTAGAATCCACGGCCAGTCCGGGACTTTACTTTTCCCGAGAATGGCTCTCTGGATCAGCGGGTTAAGGGTGTGGATAGAGTATCCGACCGAGTCGAAGTCGTTGATGAGGTGGAAGGTGACTGGGTCCGTGGAGAAGAACCCGTTCGTTCTGACTCCGACAGTATCGAACCAATGTTCGGCGTTCAGGACGCCAAGCAGGTGTCCGAGATGTGGATAACAGAAGGCGTCTGTGTTCTGGCCGGTGATGTAGACCTTCTTGATTTCATGCTCCTTGCAGGTCTCGATGAATTCCGGGAACTGCCTCCAGTCTTCCGGCTCCTGTTTAAGGAGATTATTCCCGTACCGGCCAAAGTCGTCCTCCAGGTCCTTGCCAAGGCAAAAGAAACAGTCCACGTTGCATTTGCCTAGCAGGTTGATGTTGGCGAACGAGAACGGGTTGCGGTTTCGGTTCTTCACTTTGCAAAGTCCCAGTATCCCATGAGCCATGAGCCGGGGTGTTGAATCTCGTGGGGTTCAACCCCGATCCACTCGGTCAGATGACTCTCATCCAGATGGTCATGCTTATGTCCTACCCAATCGGCGTATCCTAGTTCCTTGGGATACGGTCTCAAAGGCGTAGGCCCCCATTTGTAAGGAATGGTGACAATGAGATGGCCATGGCCTACCCACTCACAGAGTCTCTCGGCAAAAGAGATGGGATCGTCTACGTGCTCAAGCACCTCGAGGCAGTAAACGAGGGAAGGTTCTTCCTCGAGAACAATGAGCGGGTCGAGTTCCATGAAGTCGGAGACGTAGGCTCTGACGCCCTTGAGCCGGGGTCGGGATTCAATGTCAATGGAGATACGCTCTGTCCAGGGTCCTTTGATCTCCTGGATGAGCGTACAATCCAAACACCCCACTTCAACCAACGGCCCGGGTCTTTCCAGACGGGCAATCTCCCGGCCAATGGCTTCGGCCTTCTTTCTCACGGCCTCGTAGTATGCGGCTCCCTGCCTGTGCTTGTAGGACGTGGTCTTCGGGTATCGGGGGTTCATGCCTTACCTGTCGAAACGGCTTCTTCGGCTATGGACTCAAGACCCTCCTTTGCGGCATCTACATTTTTTATACGTGTCATCTCCATCTTGCCTTCGGCGTTGTTGATGAGGACCTGCCCGTTGTCGAAGGACCGGGCGACTAACTCGCCGTATGGCCCACCCCCAGCTTCTCTCACGGAGATGGTTCGCGCATCGGTCTTGTACCCGCGAAAAGAGGCGACAATGTCGAACGCTTGTGGAAGCCAGTATCCGAACTGAAATTCCCAATCCCCCTCATACCGTTTTGAGTCAATGAGGTCAGACAGGATAACAGACAGGTCTTCTACAAACTCTCTCTCTGTTTGTCTTGCTGTTCTGATGGCCATGGTATCCCCGTCTTTAAACAACTCTGTTGCTGGAACGGGTTTTCTTGTCTTTGACATGGGCGGGTCCTCTCGGTAACCTTCAAAATTCTTTCGTCCGCTAAAGGCCTGTTTGATGATGCTTGACTTGAGGTCCTTGTTGAACATCGCATCAAGACGTAATTTTCTGGGGAGTAGGATGTGCTTTATCTTACATTGACTGCTCAGATGCCGCGTAGCGTCTTTGTAGTTTGCGGCCTCAAGGATTCCACTCTTGGCCGGATCTTTCTTATGTGTGTAGGCGTAGTATTTCCCCATTACACGTCAACATCCTCCTTGTCCTTCACAGCCACAAGCCATTTGCTCTCGTTGTTTCTCCATGCCCAGACCTCGCTCAGGGGCACACGATACACATTGACCCTGTCCCGGTCGTGCTTGGTGTAAAAGACCATGTGCTGCCCATCACGCTTCTGGCCAAGTAACGGTTTCATCGGTCAATGAACCCTTTGCAGGAGGCGAGGGTGTTGGCATCGATCTTGAACGGCCAGCGTTGCTCGGACTTGAACCGTGGCCGGACAAGGTCAATGGCAGCCTGCCCTTCAACATTGGCCGTCACCAGTGCCCGGCCTCCCGTCCGGAAGGACTCTTTTGTGCTTCTATGAACACAACGGAAATAGTACACATCCACAGGCAACCCATACCGGCACGTTCTACAATTCCTCACGGGCTTTCCTCTCCAGATACTCGTACAGGGGAAGCGGGTGTGAGATGTCATGAAGCATCCTGTGATGTGCCCACACCAGCTTCCGTACTGTTCATTCCTTCTCCAGAGCCCCTTCCACGAACTCAATCCAACTGTCCCATTTCATCGCCAACCTCTCTGCCTTCCCTCGTGCCTTGAAGTGTTCGGCTTGGATCTCCTTGGTTACGTTGGACAGGTCGGCCTTGTCGAAGTCTTTGAGGTGCGCGTCAGCGGTTTTGAAGTTGGATTTCAGGTGCCTGAGGAGGTCCTCGCTCGGGCTCACGGGCTTGGCCTTCCCACAGTACGGGCAGAAGGGTGTGGTCAGGTCTTTGTCACAGCAAGTGGTCACTTTGAAGTCCTTCCAGTTGAATGTTTTGATGTGGTCCATGTTTTTGTCATATAGAGAGACAGACTGAACAGCCTTGTCCCACATCTCATAGATGACCTTCACCTGCCCCTCCTCCGGGTAACGGGTTTGGGCTTGTCTTTTTTCTTCTTCCGATCTTTTCCCTCTTTGCCTTCTTTGTGTTTACAGGGCATCAGGAGGCCTCCTCGGCAATCTTGGCCATCTCTTTCTCGAGTGTGTGAATGTGTTTCTCCAGCGCATTCACCACCATCCTGTTGAACGGCACTCCCCACCGGGTTTTGATGGCTTCCATGCGCTCGTACAAGGCAATAGGCACAGCCGCAGGAATACTCTTATGCGTGAGCGGCTTCTTGACTTCTTCTTTCACTTTTGTATCCTTTCCAGAAATTCTTATTCTTGGAGAACTCGATGGTCATATCTGACAGATTTTATCACGAAAATGCAATAAAAAATCTAAAAATTCTATGGAACGAGAATGGTCCGTGTTTTCATGCCGCCTTGGATGGGTTTCTGACCGAGGGGGCCCCTGAGGCCGTCTCAGAACGAGATTCCCATAAAGATGCCATCTGGCAGGTGCAGGAGGCTTTGAGGGAGGAACTCTTCCTCAGGCAACTCAGGCACATCACCGGCTACAGGGGTCTCTTCTCCGGGCCTCTCGTTCCCCGCCAGCGTCTTACCCCGTCCTCTGACCTGTCCGAACTATCCAATGGCATAGAAAGGGTCGGTACAGCCTGGAAACAGGGGGGTGTGATCATATTTCTGAACGAGTGTGACAGTGGACTGGAAATCTGGCATGGCACTGGCCCGGAAGGGCACGACCTGATCCATTTCATCCCGGCCGAACCCAACCGCATGGTCCTCTTCGACATCAACCCAGGCCTCTTCTATGGCTTTCGCCCGGTCATAGAGGACATGTTTATCTTTTCAGTGCCTTATTACGTCCATGAGATGCCGGACTGGGCCAAGAGAGGAGATCCAAGCCCGAGGGCTTACCCCAGGCCCCGAGATGAGAGAGGTGAAGAATGTCAGACAGATACAAGGGATTGACGGTGTCTCTTGAAGAGGAGATGCGGCAAGAAGACCTTCAGCCGATTGTGGATGCGATTGCTCAGATTCGGGGCGTAGTGGACGTGTCTACTGTTTTGGCATCTTTGACCGGATAGTCATGCCCATAGACAAGATGGACAGAACTCTCGTCCACCATACAACCAATCGATACATCCCGTCTTTGGACGTTCAGATCAATACGGGCTGGCAACCTCCGCTTGTGAAGACCTTCCTTGAGGAAATGGGGTCGAAATGTCCATAATCATTGTCGGGTGTCCCCGGTCAGGGACACGGTCTGCGGCTGTCCATTACGGGGTAGGCCATGAGAACCCGAACCCTTACGGTATCTCGTCCTGGTATCTGGTGCCTAAAGACCCTGACCTTCCCTTCCACACATACATGAATCCGGATGACTTCTGGCGCAAGATCCATATCATGCGTAACCCGCTCGAGACCATTCGGTCCATGCACACGCTCATGGACGTGAGTTGGGATTTCCTGAACAAGCATACGGGTTGTTTTGTTACACCCACCAAGTTCTCAAAACGGGGAGATAGGAACAAACTTGGCACGGCAGCTTGGGCCTGGCTTGCATGGTATAGGCTGATTGAGAAGAATTTCGAGGAGCGGGAAGTCGTCAAGGTGGAGACTCTGAGAGAGGTCGAGAACGTTCGGGCCAAGGTCAGGCCTGCTGTCACCCTCGAGGAACTTCACGATGTTCGCCCGGGAATCTGCAAGGAAATCGAGGCCATCGGCCGGAAGTTCAAGTACTGGTAGCCTTCACCAGCCACAGAACACCCGAGTTGCCCCAGTAGTCGATATGAAACTGCTCAATCCCGAACTCGGGCAGGTTCTTTATCACTTCATGTAACACGTTGATCATCTGCCCGTCCCCGTCAGGTTGACGGTTATGGGCATGAGGCCAGGCGTAGAAGATGTCCTCGACGACGTAGATGCCATTGTGCTTCAGGTGCTTCCACAGGGTCATGAGAGAGGCGAACGTGGGATGCCCGGCATGAGAGGCGTCGTCTATGATGACGTCCCACGGGCCGTGTTTTTTGGACATCCCATCCAGGAGTGCCTCTTCAATCTGGTCACCCTGGTAGAAGAAGCGGCCGTCCCCGGCCATTCCTTCCTGAATGGGTTCCTTGTCGAGCCCGACAATGACCGTGTCCGGGCAGGCGAAGAAATCCTGCCACATCTTCATGCACCCCCCGCCCCAGAGCCCTAGCTCGAGAAATGTGACAGGCGTGCCTTTTAGATGCCCGAACAGGTTTTCGTAGACCCGGCTGAAATACTGGTGCTCGGTCTCCTTGTCAGAGCCGTATTTGCTGTAGTCCATCAATCGAGCCCCTCCATGACATGAAGGCCGCTCATGAGCCACCAGGCAAGCCCTCGTGAGCGGCCCTGGGCCCCGCCCCAGGGGTTTCCCATGCGCATGCTCTTGTTCAGAACCTTGTCCGGGCTCATGTAACAGCAGAATCCCCGGTAATCGTGTAGTGCCCACAGGCTCCAGAGCTTGTTCTCTTCTGTGAGTTCTGTCAGGTACCGGGCGAAGAAGATGGTCGGAAGCCCGAACCCTGACCCTCCGGCCCTGAGCACAGGCTCGAGTTTGTCCTGGTGATGGTCACGCTTGGCTACAGGGTCACCGTCAGAGTTGTAGAACCACTCATCCCCATACTGGCCGCCTGTCTCATGGACCTCGAATGTGAGCATTCGGGCGTAGTCCTCGTCATCGGCAAGGGTAAGCCAGTCTTTTGGGTTGTCGAATACGATTCCCCTGAGTGGCGTGTTCCAGTCATTGGCCCATGTTTCTGGCGAAAGAATGGGTGGGCACTTGTCGTCTTTGAGGTACCACTCTGACCACTTCATGACTCTGTCGGCAATGCAGTTTTTGATGCCTACGTCCCCGTGCTGGTAGAGCCTGATCCAAGCACAGAGTATCGGATTCACCTGGTACGCATACGTGGTCATGTGGGCCATGTAGGAGCCCCGATCCTCGTTCCAGGCCCCGGTGTCCCAGGCTGAGAACTCGTTCCCGGCCTCGTTCTCTACGATGCGCTCATTCTTGCCCCAGGCCCACCAGAAAAAGGCCTTGGCGTAGTTGAGCCAGGCTGGGTCACGGGTGATCTGGTAGATGGCCACCAGGCTGTCCAGTTGATACCCGAACCGGTGATACTCCCGGGCATGTTTGGGCAGGTTGTAGTCCAGGAGCCATTCACCCCATTTCTCGGCCATGGGTTTCACGAGAGGCACGAGCTCCGGGTACTGGAGTGCAGCATCCACAAACCCGGCAATGGTGACGTGTCTTCGGTAATCCGAGTCCCAGTTCACCACGTTCCCGGCCTCGTCGATGCTCATGCCTTCTCCGGGCGGGTTTCCGTTGTAGGCCATGCAGCGCCAGAAGATCTCCACGCTGTCCTTTACATGCCTTTTTATCCACTTTCTGCCCTGATCGTTCTGGGCCCTCTCCACGGCCTTGACGAAAGGGCTCAGGGCCCCGTAGTTGACCGGGTTGGGTTGCTTGTTCCCGGCTTTCCAACTTGTCCACTGGCATTTCTTCTCTGTGAGCCCGTCCAGGCTCTCGTTCACCACGGATACGATCAGGTCCTTCTCGCTCTGGAGCAGCCAATCAATGACCTGTTGCATGACTTCACCTCTCTTCTTGACAAGTAGGACAGATTGGATAACTTGTAGTCAGGCTTCTAACCGGAGCATCATAGCATGGAAGAATCTAAAAAGAACAAGAATACTCAAGAATTAGTGGAGCCCATGGGGCTTGAAGGTCGGCTGCAGAAGAAGCAGAAGGCAGCGAGCATCCTGGCCTCGAAGATGAGCGATCTCATCCGCCTGGACGAGAACATGCCCACGGGTGAGATTGCTCGGTATCTGGCCTCCATCTGTATCTGCGAGATTGAGACCACGACCGGGGACCCGCGCCAGAGATGGTGCGAGACCCTGAACCGGGTGCTGAACACGGAGCATCGATGCAGGAAAGACGCTACCGGGACCACGGATGAGCGGTCTGAGTATCTGAAAGACATTTTCGAGGCGGCTGATACCCGGAACCGGTTCGAGAAGCTTGAGAACCAGATCATTGATTTGAAGGTCAGAGATGTCCAAGACGGTGACGAGCCCATTAACGGAGCCGGGCAGAGGCCGAAAGACCAAGGTTGAGAAGGCCCGAGACCTGTGCCTGTCTGATTTCGAGTTCTTTGTGGAGCGTGTACTCTGGCCGGCGGAGTTTCCAGGCGTCCCTCTCACTAACTGGCACCGGGACAGGCTCAAGGAGCTTCAGGACTCGATTGTCAACAATGCCCCCAAGACACTGGACTTATGGGCGCGGGGTTCGTTCAAAACCACGTTCATCTCCCGGTACTCGAACATCTGGCGCTATCTCCGGGACCCGAACATCACCATCCTGCAGCGACATGGGGATGCGGTAAAGGCAGAGGGCATTGTGGGCGGGTGCAAGCAACACCACATGCACAACCCCGTATTCCGGCACCTGTTCTCGGATTACTGCCCTGAGAAGGGCCAGAAGTGGGGGACGGTGGATGAGTTCAACCTGCCCAATAGCCGTAACTTCTCTCCTGAGCCCACAATGCGGGGTAGGGGCATCGAGGCGAACCTGACCGGGGACCATTACCGGCACGTCTCGGATGATGACATTGAGAACGAGATCAACATCAACACCCCCGAGACCCGTCTCAAGCTGATACGAAAGTGGGAAGACACGCCCTCCTTGCTCTGCAAGCCCCCGGTCTACAACGGTTCTCATGCCATGGTAGGCACGACCTGGCACGCAGCCGGGCTCTGGTTGGGCCATATTGTGCCCAAGTTCGGCCCTGACTCGGATGCCCCGGCCCACAAGAAGGTCGTGCAGAGGTTTTACCCGGCCTGTGATTCCAAGCTCAATCCCCTGATGCCGGAGATCTACAGCCGACAGGCTCTTGAGGACCTTCTGTATGAAGAGGGGCCGTACAAGTTTTCAGCCAACTACCTGCTCCGGCCAACTGACCCTGAGACGGCCATTTTCAAGGAAGAGTGGATTCAGTTCGAGGATTATCCCAAGGACAGGCAAAGGCATGACAAATGGTGGCTTACGCATTGCAAGATGCGACGGGTCATCTCCATCGACCTGGCTGTGAGCACAGACCGAGCCTCGGATATGAGTGCCTACATCATCGTGGACATGGATGACGTAGGTCGTTGGTATATAAGGGAATGCTTCGCTGGCCGGATCGAGGTGGAGCTCTTCATCCGCAGGCTCCAGGACTTGCATCGGGAGTGGGACTTCGACTCGGTTTACATCGAGGCTGAGGCTTGCCAGATGTACTTCTCCAAATGGCTCAGGAAGGCCAATGTGGAGGAGGGTATCTCCATGCCCATCATTCCCGTCAAACTGCGGCAGAAGGGCAAACAGGCCAAGGGAATGCGTATTCTGGCCTGTCAGCCCAGATGGCATAGAAAAGATGTAAAGATTGTAGAAGGGGCCAAGGGGTCAACGACCTTGGTTCATGACATGGTGAATTACCCTGCAATCGGTCATGACGACCTTCTGGATGCCATGGCCCAGCTCGAGGTGGTGGAGGGTAAGGGCACCAAAAAGGCTCGGAGAGAGGTGCCTGTGGGTTCCTTGAAGCATCTTCAGGAGATGAGCGAACCGGGGCCTACGCGCCGGGTGGGGAACTGGTGGGGAAATCAGACTCAGAGACGGAACATCGTCACTCTCAGAAGACAAGCGGGTCAGAGAGTTTTCTGATTTTGTTTTGACAGATTGTATGACCACGGGTAATTGTGGCAGATTATACCTTTGCATAAAGAGGCTAACTTATGCCGAACATGAGTCCTCAGTTATGGCGACAGGCTGCGATAGACGCTTTCAAGGAGCACCACTCCGAGGAGCGGTTATCCCGGATGCGGCGGGCTACCCAGCTTTATCGGACAGGGTCCTGCACCAGTAGAGACCTCCAGAACCGGTTCTTGGTTAACGTTCGTGAAGACATGCCGGAGCTGGATTTCCTGTCCATTAACCTGGTTCAGGCCGTTCTCGAGAACTTCGTGGCCCAACTCTATCCCGAGGAGCTTTTCGCCTCGGTGCTTCCCAAGCGGCCCAACGGGGACGTTCCTGCCAAGAACGTCCAGGAGCTCTTCAACCAGTTCATCATCCCCGAGGCCAAGATAGACGATGCGGTGCGTTCGTTCCTCTGGGCCATGGCCATTGACGGGGATGGGATTCTGAAGATCGGGTATGTGGATGCCCCCAAGCGCCGTCCTTCGTCTGATCCGGAGCGGCTCCTCATCGAAGCAGACGTGGCGGAGCAACTTGGTGGGGAGTTCGGGTTTGAGGACGAGGCCCAGTATCGGGGTGATCTTGTCTGGGTTCAGAACGTCCGTTCTTCCAATCTTATTCCCGCTCCGGGCTGTCTTTCCCTGGAAGAGGCTCCCTACGTCATTCACAAGATCCGGCGCAGGTTTGACCACGCGCTTGAGGATACAAATTATACAAAGCAGGGCAGGGCGGTCCTGGTTCCTACCACGGTCGAGTGGGAGGAATACACAAAGAACCCTAATGCCGAGACTCAGCTTCTGACCGAGCCCGGGGACTCTCACACTGATCCGACTCAGTACGTGGACATCCTCGAGATCTGGGATTTCTACAATCAGGAGTTCAAGGTGACCACGGCCGGGGGTGAGGATGTCTATCTCCGGGAATCGGACTGGCCGTTCGAGGGCCTCGAGGGCTACCCGTTCATTCACGGCAAATTCAAACATGACCCGGAGAGTTTCTTTGGCATCCCCATGGTTCAGGACATTGCGGACTTGCAGGAGGAGCTCAATACCATCTCCATGCTCATGCTGGAGACGATGAAGCGATCCGTGCCGTTTGTGGCCTATGACAAGAACATCCTTGATGACAAGACCAAGGGGGCCATCTCCCAGGCTGACCTCATGGGCATCGTGGGTGTGGACGGTAAGCCTTCTGACGTGCTCGAGATCTTTCCCAAGGGCTCGGTGTTCAGCCCCGATCTCTACGGGGTGAGAAACATGGTCATCCAGTCCATGATGCTGATTACGGGCATGACGGACTTCATGATGGGCCAGAGCCAGAAGACGAAAAGTGCGACTGAGGTCGCGGCCACGGCTCAGGGTTTCTCGGGGCGCATGAACTACAAGAAGCGCCTGTTCAAGGGTTATCTGAGAGACATTCTCCGGAAGGCTTACCAGATTACCCGGCACAGGATGACCACGGAGAAGTGGATCAGGACGGTCGGGGCCACGGGGGCGGAGATGATCCAGGTAACGCCCCAGGATGTCCGGGCAGAGCTCGATGTGGACATCAATGCCGAGATCTTTGATGACCGGCATCGTGACCCAGTAAGGCTCAAGGTCGTCACGGACGCCATGGCCCCGTTCTTGCAGAACCTGGATCTGATGCAGGTGACGGGGGTGAACCCGGTTGAGGCCATGAGGCGCTACCTCCGGGCCATCGGAGAACGGGACCTGGACAAGCTCCAGCCCATGGCTTCTGAGCCGGTTGACCCGAACATCGAGAACCAGCTCATGTTCGAGGGGCAGCGGGTGAACGTGCATCCCATGGACGATGATCAGCAGCATCTCCAGACCCATGTTGAGGGCCAGCGGGCGGTGATGCCGGGCAAGGCTGTCCTCTTCCAGATGCACATCAAGGATCACACGGAACAGATGCAGGCCAAGATCGATTTGAGCCAACAGCAAGCGGCTCAGGCTGAGGAAGATGCCATGGCGGGCCCGGAGGCCCCCAGTAGACGCACTACGCCCACGGCTGGAAGTCAGCAGGCAAGAACCATGCAAGTGAAGAACTAATAAGATGCCCTGGAAAAGACCGTACGACGATGGCGTCCCCACGCACCTGAGAAAGAAGCTCAGGATGGATGCGTGGAGATGCAATCCAAACATCGGGCGAAAGAAGCGGCTCCGGGCAACGGAGGTGATGTGCCCCAAGTGCGGGAACTGGGCCAAGGTTGCTGATGAGGAAACCTGGTGTGAACACATGAAGCGAACCGGGGAGCCCGTGGATGGCCCGAATGTTCAGACGTTTACTCCCTACTATAACCCGAACATACAAGAGGGGGGCGCTTGGATAGCGACCAAGGCCAAAGAGAATCTTGCTATGAAGATCTGTGGCAAGGAACCCATGTTTTGATTGGAGGCCTAATATGGCCAAAGGAGAAAAGGCCCGCTCAATGGGCGATGTGACGGTTGATGAGATGATGAAAACCGGTCAGGGTTTTCGGCCGTCAAAGGTAGTGAAAGAGGGTGAATACGTCGGCGTTGACCGGGATGCTGATGTCCTCATGAAGCCCGGCAAGGGCTACAAACGCAAATCCATGTAAGGAACGAGTTCAATGCCGGACGATTTTGAAACACCGACCGAAGGCCAGGGCACGGAGAGCGATCCGCTTACTTCGAGTACAGCCGGGAAGGGTGACCAGGATCTTCTCGGAACGGAAGCCGACCAGTCCTTTGACATAGATGGCTCCCCTCCAGATTCAGAAGAAGGTCAGAGAAGTCCGTTCGATCTCATGAGTGATAGCGCTGTCATGGCGCTACTCGAAACCAACCCACAAGAAGGTATGGCTCATCTGCAAGAGAAGGTGAACAAGGTTCTGCGAGGTCAGAACAAGTCGTACACGAAGAAGATGACGGCCTTGGCTAAAGAACGTACGGAGCTTCAGAAGATGGCAACGGCGGCCCAGGAACTGGACCGAAAGTTCACGGTCATGCAACAGAAATACCCAGGTGAGGCAGAGCGGTTTGTCAAACTCCTGAAAGGGGAAGATGTTGCAGGCGTGCAGGGATCGGTACCTGTCCCGGAACCAAAGAACGTCTCGGAGCTCATGACTCAGGTGCGTGCGGCAATCAAAGAGGAAATAGGCGGACTGAAGACCGATTACCAGGTTGATCAGGTGACCCGGGATCACGATAAATATTTCGAGCAGGTCAAAGACCCGAGACTCAAAGCACTGGGACCGAAGGTCCTGGATTTTCAGCGGGCGAACCCGACCTTGTCGAGAAAAGCAGCGATAGCTGCCGTGGACCCGGACCTGTACACGGAGTTGGTCAATGCGGGCAAGAGGAATCGCTTACCCGGTGGTGAGCCCACGACCGGAGAGCATCTCCCCTCGAAAGCTGTCAAGTACGCCTCCTTTGAAGACGCCTTCAACGCATCTCTGAACAAGCACGGCCGCGTAAGAGAATAGATGAGCCATCTTCTGACCTGAATCAGGAGGTGACGCTTGACCATTCCGACTCAGAGCAGGCAATGGTTGGACATTGCGTCCACCACGCTCGAGAACTGGCGTCCCATGTTTTACGATCAGATCACGGATGCTATTCCGCTGATCAAGGTCGCGAAGTCAAGGGACTCGGTTTTACTTGACGGGGGCGATAACATCTTGGAAACCTTGATGTACGCCCAGAACAACACCGTGGGGTCTTACAGCGGGTATGACCTCATGGATCTTACCCCGCAGGAAACCTTCACCAAGGCCAAGTACGACTGGAAGGATATTGCCGGTTCGGTTGTGTTCTCCCAGGATGACATTGACAGGAACCGAGGTGCTGCCCAGCAACTCAACCTGCTCAAGGCCCGGCAGAAGAACCTCAAACTTTCCTATGCTTCTGCTTTGAACACGATGCTTCATTCGGATGGGACGGGGAACAGTTCCAAGGACCTGAACGGGCTTCAGAACCTCGTTCATGGTCGGAGTTCCGGGACCATTGGTGGCATTAACCGGGATGAAGAGACCTGGTGGAGAAATGTGTCCTATGCGTACAGCACCCCGACAGCGGGGTGGTATGGAGCGCAGCAGGGCGGGACGGCGAACACGGTTACGGCTCGAGAAAGCATTGGCGGGACGGCTGATAATTACGATACCACGTTCATCCATGTTATCGAGTACGTGTTCGAGGATGTGACTTTTGGAGATACCGGCCCGAACTTCATGATTACCAATCAGGAGGCGATGAGCCGACTGAAGAGGACGATGTTGGACGACAAGCGGTTCTCCATGGCCGATACGGAACGGGCTGACCCGGGGTTCAGGCATGTGAACTTCAACGGGGTGCCTGTGGTTTGGGACCGTGCCATGACGGTTGGTCTCGGCACCACAGCGTCAACCTGTGGGGTTTTGTATTACCTGAATCTTGATTTCATGAACTTCTACATCCATTCGGGCAACAACTTCCGGAACACGGAGATCTATCCGCTTCTGCCGCAGCAGAATGCGTTTGCAGCGCTCCTGTTCCTGAAGGCCGAGTGGACGAGTAACAAGCAGAACGCACAGGCTGTCCTTACGAACCTGTTGTAGGAAAGGAGAACGGACTGATGCCGCAGACCATTGTTCAGAAGGGGCATGGACAGGAGTTCGTTTCTGTCTATGCCTCGAATACGGCTACTGCGAATCTCGTTCAGGGGCGTCTTGTGGCTCTGAGAAGTGGCGGTACAGTCGCCGCTGACACGGGGGACGGAACGTCCTGGGGGTACGCGGTAGATTACCCGACAGACACAACCAGTGTCATGATTGGCATTGCTTGGAATTCGGATATTACGTACACGACCTGTAAGGCTCTTCGGCCTATGCTTGCTATCTGCAAGGGTGTGGTTGAGGGTGTGGGTTTCACGGGGTCTTCAACGGTAGGATTCCGGGTCCAGGGGGGCCCGGACGGAGCGGATCTTGGGTATGTTGGTGGCTTGGCTGCTAATGAGACTTATGCCCCGGGCACTGTGGGGATTTCTCTTACAGCAACCACGACAAACGCAGCTCATACGGGTACTTGTTATATCCAGATTCCAACCTTGTAAAGGAGAAGGCTTATGGGCTATTAAGCCGGTCCCAATATCGGGACAGACATTCGTTACACGTCAGTCTTCTCCTCGAATACGGCTGATGGCACTCTTGCTGCTGGCCGTCTATGTGCCCTCAAGGGCGGGAAGACTGTTACGGACCCCGGCGATGCAACGGGGTGGGGGTTCGCTGTAGATTATCCCTCGGCTACGACAAGTGTCATTGTCGGATCGATTGCCGCTGCTTTGACGAGTGGGACGGTCGGTCTGGCACAGACGCGGGGTGTGATTGCTGCTCACGGTGTCCTCGGCACGACAACTGCCGGCTGGAGAATCGGTCCTGAGGTAGCAGGCGCACTTGTCGGATTGGCTCAGGGTTTTGCTGCCAACGAAACATTCGCAATGAATGCGCGTGGTGTGGCCCTCGGGGCTCTCGCCACGACTGTGACTCACACAATTCAGGTATGGGTTAACGTGCCTGAGTTTTCTTGAGAGGGGAACGTCATGCCTGGACTGGAGCGCGTGCGAGCCAAAACAGAGGCTCAAGTGCTGTGTTGTATCGAACCTGGATGTAGAGAGGTGGTGAACGGGCACTGGTTTTATAGTGAGACCTTGCCTCCGTTCAACGACCCGAACCCATACGCAGGCCGATGCCGGAACTGTGGCTCCATGCGCTTCACGGTCGGTGTGATGCCGATGATAGATGTTGTGAGATTACAGAATGAGGGTTGGTGGCTGATTCCCTTCGCGCATGACCTTGACATCAAGGACCCGTTCGTGAAAGGGAACATCTATATCATGGGACCTAAAGAGAAAGTGGGATAATCTATGGCTTATAACGCTTCGTATACCCAGTTTCCGGTCCTGAGGTCGTTTTTGAACGCGACGACTACGGTTTCGTATGGAAATGTATTGGTCTGGGACACGATGAGGAAGTAACCTGCTCGGGTGCCTGGATTTTTGCCGGGCATCCGGGCCTTTTCAAGGATCTGTCATGGCTAAGAAGAAGAGGGGCAAGAAGGTCAAGCTGGTCACGGACGTGGCCTCGTCCAAGGTGTCCATTGTCATCCCCATGTGGAATGGCCTGGACATGAATCAGCGGTTGCTTGAATCCATCCGTCGGTTTGTTTCTTTGCCTTATAAGCTGTTTTTGGTGGATGATGGGACCACGGACGGGACGGGAGAGTGGCTTGACACTCTGGCTGCAGCGAATCCGCAGAGGATTAAGGTCATCCACATGCCCGGGAATCAGGGGTTTGTGCAGGCCACGAATGCAGGTATAGCCGCGGCCAAGGGGGAAGGGCATCTGCTTCTTCTCAACAACGATACCCAGTTTCTGAGACCGGGCACCATCGAGATGATGGTCCATGCCTTGGAATCGAGTCCTGATCTCGGGGCTGTGGGTCCGGTGACGGACTTTGCCATGGGCCCCCAGCAGATGACCATGAACAACGTCTACCCCGAGTTTCACATGGCTCGGTTCCTGATCGGGTTCTGTATCCTGGTCAAGAACGGCGTGTGGCAGAAGGTGGGGCCGTTGGATGCCCAGTTCAACCATCTTTGTAACGATGACCTGGATTATTCTCTGCGCATTAGAGAGGCTGGGTTCAAACTGGGGGTGTGCCGGTCAGCGTTCATCCATCATCTGGGTGGGGCCTCGTTCCAAGAACTCTTTGGGCCGAACCCTTATCAGACGCCCCAGTGGCAGGAGAAGGACAGGCAGGGCCGTTCGCTCCTGGTCCAGAAATGGGGGCAGGAGAAGGTGGACGAGTTGTTCTTGCCTGTGGACTTTTCTGGTATGAGGGTTCTTGTCTCGGTGCCTGCCTGGGCTTCCATTTATCCTGAAGCCTATGCCAATCACATGGGCACGTTCATGGACGAGATGAAGAAGGCCGAGAAGACGGGGTTGCAACTCGAGTTTGCTCCTCTCATCCGGTCAGCTATCTGTTGTGCTCGGAATGAACTGGTGAGAACGGCCCTGAGGCGTGAATGCACTCATCTCTTTTTCATGGACGATGACATGCTCATGCCGGAGGGAGCCATTCACAAGCTCCTTGCCAGGAATGTGGATGTGGTGTCGGGGCTCTGTCATCTGAGAACGCCCCCTCACTTCCCGTCCATGTTCATCGATCCGGATCATTCCACCGGCAAGATCTTTTACATCAGAGACTGGCCCGAGGGGCAGATGATCCAGGTGGACAACATCGGCTCAGCCTGTGTTCTTATCAGGACAGAGGTGTTCAAGAAGATCATGACCATGGAGTTCCCGGGTGATGATGGGAATGTGGTGAAGGCCAAGGGTGAAGATCTCTGGTATCTGTACGGCAAGGCCCGGCCGGGAGAGCATACGGTTGGGGAGGATGTGTTCTTCTGCAAGCTGGCCAGAGATGCTGGTTACAAGATCTGGGTGGACACGTCTGTTCAGTTCGGCCACATTGGCCCACCGCAGATTTATGATACAAACTATTTCAAGAATGTGAAGGCACAAGACAATGGTCAATTCCCCGGCCTTAGCTACACGAGTTATGAAGCCGCTCGTGACCTTGCATCCCGATCCGATGGGCTTCTCACCCCGGAAAAACTTGCAAGTCGAATGGGTGGAGATACCGGGGAGAGAGCAGATCTGTTCAAGCGACTCTATGCCGGAGTCATTGGAGACGGAAAGCATCCAGGAAGTGTCTCCGCAGCAGGAAACCGGGGCAAACGTATTGGAGGAAGCCCTGTCTGAGTCTTTCTACAGAACAGAGCTCAGGTCGGATGGAAAGAAGGACTACATCTGCATGGTCGAGGTGGGGGGAGCTCCGTGTGGGAAGGTCTGCAAGGCCAAGCATGGATGGAGAATCCACAATACAAGGATACATGTAAAGGACGAGGTCGATGAACTTCGGAGAACTCATAGATAGAGTCCGGACATGGAGAGCGTCTTTCAGCGGCTCTGAGGACACGGCTAACCTCACCTACATCAAGGACACTATCAACAGTGTCTACAAGGAGGTGCTGAGTCAGGAAGATGCCCACTGGACCAATAAGGAGAAGGTGATTGACATTGAGGCTCAGTTCACGGACGGGGCCTTGTATTGTACTGTGGGTCTAAGTGTGGCCTTTCTCCACAGCACGTCTACGTTCACCGGGTTTGACTATACGCACTGGGGAGGGAAGGCCCAGATAGGCAACTCGGGCATGTATTACGAGGTGGCAAAGACAGCGGTTGGAGTGGCCGGGGGAACCAACTCTCAGCATTACGTGTATTTTGACCGGCCGTATCAGGGCACGACAACGGGCAGTATTGCTTATTCCCTCTACCGTGACAGCTATCCCCTTCCGCATGATTTCCGCAAAGTTGAGAACGTCCGACTGGGTGGAGAGAATGGGTATGTTCTCCGTGCCAGGGATTACGATCTGTACGACAATTCCCATGTCCATGCCCTCGTGGACAGCCCGGGTGGTGACCCGGAGCAGTACACCATCTGGAAACGCTCTGATACGGCCTGGTTTACTGCTACTTGTACCTTCACCAACGGTTCAGTGACGGTGGAGATGGCAGAGGATAACACCTACTACGGGCTTGAGGACTGGAAGGACCGGTGCCTGCAAGACGCAGCCGGAGACCGGTACCGGGTCAGGACAACGCTCCATACGGGCACGGACGACAAGGTGCTTCTGGAGTTGGACAGGACGTATGGAGGCACGAGTGCTGTGGGCACGGTGGCCAACGTGGACCCTCGGGGCACACCGATGATCCAGTTCTGGCCTCCTCCGACCTCGGCTGACACGGTCGTGTTCAAGTATTTGAGCACGGACTATGACATGGTCAACAATTCAGACGAGCCCATGATTCCCCAGGACAACCATGATGTCATCTGGAAGGGGGCGGTGTATTACATCGCTATGTTTGATGGGGAGCATCCGCTTGAGGTCATGGACAGGCTGTAC
>Ga0098068_1000361_pt1 | contig 18438 bp, 7 predicted proteins | sample 26BtaG_FD_75059 | JGI IMG/M metagenome (GOLD analysis project Ga0098068, IMG submission 75059) | Marine viral communities from Cariaco Basin, Caribbean Sea - 26B_WHOI_OMZ_CsCl | ecosystem: Environmental > Aquatic > Marine > Oceanic | place: Caribbean Sea: Cariaco Basin | collected 2014-11-09 | reverse complement strand
TGCCGGACCGGCAGAAATGGCTGTTCGACCTGAACACCATCCTCAACAGCGCCGGCACCTTTGATTTTGCCCCGGAACAGGAAAGCCTGCTGGGCAGCACCTCAAACCCGGAAACTGCCACCCCGGAAAACGAAAAGCCGGCAGAGCAGGGCGAAGACTTGTTTGCCAAACCGGTAGACGACCTGTTCGCCGCCGACGAGCCCCAGCAAACCCTGCGTGCGGAAACTCAGGCCGCCCGCGATGTCAGCAACCAGCGCGGCGAACTAAACCTGGAAAAACTGTTCAAAAACCCGTTCTTCAACACATTGGCCATTGCCAATGAACTGGGTGAGCACTACCGCTTCTTCCACTGGGAACTGGCCTTCGCCGACATCTTCGCCAACCGTGGCGGGTTCGACATCACCCTGGGTAACCCGCCGTGGCGCAAGGTGGAATGGGAAGAGGGGGGAATCCTTGGTGATCACAATCCAGCATTTGTACTGCGCAATCTGAGCGCCAAGCAATTAACGGATCAGCGTGAAGCAGCGTTTGAGCGTAGTCCGCAGTTGGAACAGGCGTGGTTTGCCGAACTGGCGGAAGCGGAAGGCTCTCAGGCGTTTTTGAACGCCACCCAGAACTACCCACAGCTCGCGGGCCAAAAGGCCAACCTGTACAAATGCTTCCTGCCCCGGGCCTGGGCCAATGTGAATGAGCAGGGGGTGAGTGGTTTTTTGCATCCGGAAGGTATTTACGACGATCCCAAAGGCGGCGGGTTCCGCCGAGAGGTGTATCATCGGCTGCGTGCACACCACCAGTACCAGAATGAGAAGAAGCTCTTTCCGATCGGTAACCGCAACAAGTTCAGCGTAAATATTTATGGTCCCTACCGGGAAGAGGTAATCTTCGACAACATTGCTAACTTGTTCGTGCCATCTACAGTGGATGGCAGCTATGTCGACCCCGTGAATCGCTTGGTTGGCGGCATAAAGAACGAGAATGACGAATGGAACCTTGAAGGTCACCCTGACCGTATTATCGAAGTCGGCCAGCACGAACTGGCCCTGTTCGCCCAGCTCTACGACGAAGCCAGCACCGATGCCCTGGAAGCCCGCCTTCCGGCCCTGCACGCCCGACAGTTGATGGCAGTGCTGGATAAATTCGTCGCACAACCCCGGCGGCTGGGGGATCTGAAAGGGCAGTACTACTCCACCCAACATTGGAACGAAGTCAACGCCCAGCAAGATGGCACTATGAAGCGGGAAACCCGGTTCCCGGAAAACCCGGAGCAATGGATACTCTCCGGCCCCCATTTCTTCGTCGGCAACCCGATGTTCCAAACGCCCAAGCGTGTCTGCGAAACCCACAGGGCATACGACAACCTCGACCTGCAAACCCTGCCGGACAACTACCTGCCGCGCACCAACTACACCCCTGCCTGCGATCCCGCCACCTACCGCGACCGCACCCCCCGCGTGCCCTGGGTAGAAGAGGGCGAGCAGCAGGGAAGGTTGGTGACGGAGTATTATCGGGTGAATGTGAGTCGAGGCCTGAGCCAATCAGGCGAAAGAACTTTGCAAGGCTCGATAATGCCCAAAAAAGCCGCACACATTGACGGTGTGTTTAGCGTTACCCTGAAAAACCCAGAGCTTGTGCTAGCTCTTTCAGCAATGTGGGCGTCCGTACCGTTCGACTTCTTTGTTAAATCTACCGGTAAGAGCGACTTCCGTTTGGACACGGCCAAGCGAATGGCTATACCAGACGCTGCAGTTGGTAACGCCAGGATCAATGCGCGTATGCTGGCTCTGTGTTGCCTAACCAACCACTACGCCGAGCTCTGGCAATCCAACTGGCAAGACAACTTCCGCCAACAACACTGGGCCACCCGCGAACCCATTGCCGCGCTGCCGCAGGACTTCTTCGCCAACCTCACCCCCGAGTGGCAGCGCAATAACGCCCTGCGCACCGACTACGCCCGCCGCCAGGCCCTGGTGGAAATCGACGTGCTCGTCGCCCAGGCCCTCGGCCTCACGCTGGAAGAACTGCTCACCATCTACCGAGTCCAGTTCCCCGTCATGCGCCAGTACGAAGCCGAAACGTTTTTTGATCAAACCGGCCGCATCGTCTTCACCCCCAGTAAAGGCCTGGTCGGCGTCGGCCTGCCCCGCAAAGCCAAACCCGCCGAGCTGAAAGAAGGCACCGGCTACGCCATCCACTCACCCGAACAAACGACACAAAATGTCGCATTGGGATGGGAAGATATTCAACACATGACCGAGGGCACGGTAAGCAAAACCTACCTGGACGATACTCTCCCCGGCGGCCCCGTGGAGCGCACGGTGGAGTACCACGCCCCGTTCTTTAAGCCGGATAGGGAAGAGGATTATCGAGTGGCTTGGGGGATTTTTGCCGGAGCTGAGCAATAAAAGAATTTGGCATGAAGCCAAATGCGCGACCGTAGGGATCGCGCAGTAAAAGAGTGGCAGAAGCCACAATGAAAACATGAATCAAAAGGGATCATTGTAATGAAAATGCTTAAATTAGGCTTGATAGTGTCCGCGCTTGGTTTTTTAGGAGGTTGTGCTGCTGCTGGGGTTACCGGACTGCCTAGCGATACGGCTGAGAAAAATTTCGTATTCGATAAAGAGTTCGATAACGTGTGGGAGGCAACGGTAGAGTGGTTTGCCAGCAATAATACGCCTATTGATAATGTTGATAAAAACTCAGGGCTTATATCTTCAAATTATGGCCTAAATCCAGGCTCAGGGATAATAAATTGTGGCCAGCCGACGGGCAATGTAGGCTTATTACAAGCTAATTTCGAGGATGTTAACGCAAATATTAATGTGATTGTCCGTGATCAAGGGGAACAACAGACGAGAGCGACAGTAAATATTTTTGGTAAAGCACTTGTTGTGGTTAGAAATGGCTATGGTCAAGTAATGAGTAGTGCCTCTATTGATTGTGTATCAACTGGTAGTTACGAAAAAAGCTATCAAGATTATGTTAATAGCTACTGATTTGATATTTTTAAGCACCTTTTAGTAGGTGCTTTATTCATTGAGTGAAATAGATGGCGAATAAGTAGGCTAAAAGTGAAAGAATTTAATATATACAATCATCCGGCTGGCACATGTGAAGTTATCAAAGAGGGTTGGTCATGGCCAGGGCTTTTCTTCGAGCCGATTTGGGCGCTGGTAAAGAAGATGTGGACATTAGGCGCAATACTATTGGTGGCAGTGATTACGCTCAATTTATTTCCCGCTGGCACGGATATAGGCACGCTAACCTCGTTAGTGATTTTCGGTATCTATCTAGCATATGGAAGCCATGAAAATCGCTGGCGTGAGAAGAATTTAATCTCTCGAGGATATGAATAGCAAGGTTTAGTTAAAGCAGCCAACCCAGAGAATGCTATGGCTGTTTTTTTAAAAAATGAAAAAAGATACTGTTAAATAGAAAATGCTGCTTTTTCTTTCCACATTTTTTTGATGTGAAAAGAAAATGAATTTTTATAATGGATGTTGATTATGAAAAATACTAGAAAAAACCAAATATTGTCTTACCTCAGTAATCTGGATAAGGACTTTTCTTCGGCTGTAGAGCAGGCGCCTTCATTGCTCAGTACTATTCGTGATAAGTGGGGTTCTGAATTAGATCATGTCGCAACTACTGTAACGGAGAGCGATGTTTTTGTTCCAGTTGTTGGTGGTTTTAGTACTGGTAAATCAACAGCTTTAAACTCTCTTATTGGGCGGCAAGTACTGCCTGAAAATGTGACGCCTGAAACGGCTATACCAACCGAACTGCGTTACTCTGAGTCAGAACATATTATGGCACTGAGCGCAAAGGGAGGGTGGACAGAGCATGGCATTAATGAGCTAGCTGAGCTTTCTACTAACGCAGATCAATATCAGGTTGTAAGAGTATACGTAAAAGCCCAGTGTATTAAAGATATAGAGCCGCTAGTGTTGGTAGATATGCCTGGTTTTGATTCTGGCTTGGATCAACACAATCAAGCCATACTGCGCTACATTACTACAGGTGCGCTGTATCTATATATGGTCAATGCAAAGGCAGGTACGGTAAGTCGTCAAGATGTACGCCGCATTGAGGAGATCCTTGATTTGGGGCGTTCAGTAAAAGTTTTCTTGTCCATGACGGATCTTGCTTCACCAGAAGAGTTAGAGGCCACGCATACTTATGTTTCTGATCACATGTCATTTGTAACAGGTGACAGTGAAATTGGTCGTATCAATAAAGATGATACCGTTGAACTTAAAACAACCCTTGCAAAAGCAGATATCAATCAATTGTTTGATGGATTGGTTTTAAGTAAAGTAAGAAATTTGTATTTTGATGCTAGCTCACATGTGAATACTGCAATTAATGCTCTGAGTACCTCAGCAGCTGACGTAGTAGAGCGTACTGCAGTAGCTGAACAGTCCTTGCAAAAAGTAGAGCGTGAGCGTGAAAAAATGCTTGCTGAAGTTGGGCAGGGTCAGTTGACTGAAAAAACTGAGCAGGTTGTCCGCAAGTTGGAGAAGACACTCAATAACTCGCTGGATGAGCTTGCCATGATGGCTCGTACAGGTGAGTCGGCTTTAAGTCGTGGCATTGGGGACTTGGTTCGCTCAACGCTTACAGTTGAAATTCAGCAGATTGTACGCCGTATGACGACGGATGTGGCCTACCAGTTCTCTGGCGATATTTCTGTAAGTGGTGTGTCCGCTACTGGTGGCCCTAGTTGGGTAAATGACATGATTTCAGTTATTGAAAATGAGGCCATGAACGCACTTGTAGGATTAGGTGAAAATAAACAGTCAGGAGGAGTGAAGACTCCTACTCATCAGGGCGGTAGCGGTATCATGAATGCACTTTCCGTAGCCGCTTTCGCCATTCCTCATCCTGTGCTCAAAGTAGTATTTGCCATACTGCCAGGCATCATTGGTAGTCTTTTCGATAGCTTCCGTGAGAAAAATGATTCTGATCAATATCGTAAGATTATTTCATCCCAAGTGATCCCAAGTGTACTTTCACAGGTGCGTCCACAAGTACTCGGTTCTTTAAACTCGATTGAGGGTGAGATAATAAAAACAGTGTCTGATCAAGTGTCTGCAAAAGTGGAAGCTCAACGAAAAATTTATAATGAAGTTTCGGAAGCTTCAGAGTCAGAGCTGGAAGAGTTACAAAGAGTGGTTGAGTCTCTTAAAGAAATTCGTACTAATATGAGCAATTCTGCTGAAGGAGTTATTGTATAATGAGTGATTTACAGGAACGGCTTATAGCCTCTCTAAATTCATTAGAGTCTATTGTTGCAAAATACGACGATGTTTGCGATGCAACCATCAGAAACGAGCTAAAAACTGATGGGTTTTATAGTAGTAAACAAGTTGGCGACTATTTGGTTTCACTTCGAGAGGAAAGTCGTAATCTAAAAATAGGCATTATTGGTCGAGTTAAAGCAGGTAAGTCCTCTCTTATAAATGCCTTGCTGTTCGATGGAAAAGAAGTGCTTCCAAAAGCAGCCACACCTATGACAGCAGCATTAACGTCTATTGGATATGCAAAGGATTTTACAGCTGAAGTTCGTTTTTTTGGGCCAAACGATATTGAGCAACTTAGAGCAAAGGCCCAGGAATTTGATAGCGAGATAACACGGCGAGTCAAAAATTACCGGGAAGAGATGGCTGAGCGCCAAAGGCATAGTCCGCGACCAATGCCCGTAGTAGATGACCAAAAGCTACGCGCAAAAGCCATTAGAGATATTGGCGAAGATGGTGTGCTTGCGGCAGCAGCGGACCTCTATGCAAGGATTAAGGCGTCTGATGTTGATGTTAACGTGCTTGGCGAGAGTCGTCAGTTGACAGCAAATTCAGCCGAAGAGCTAAATACACAGCTAATGGACTATGTAGGGTCTAATGGCCGCTTCATGCCGTTTACCCGGGAACTGAATCTGGGTATGCCGCTAGTAAGCCTTAAAGGTATAGAGGTTCTTGATACACCAGGAGTTAATGACCCGGTTAAATCCCGGGAGCAGCGTACTTATGAACGTCTGAAAGAGTGTAATGCTGCATTCATCGTGAGTCCAGCTGGTCAGTTCATGAGTGAGCAGGATTTTGAGCTTGCTGATCGCCTGAGTGCAAGAGAAGGAACTCAGGAAATTTTTATCGTTGCTAGTCAGGCAGATACTCAACTGCACTCCAGTATCCGCAAAGATGCTAAGGGCATATTGCCAGTAGCAGTCGACCAACTGCGCACAACGATGGCTCAACAGGCAGGAAGGGCATTATCACAGTGTGAAAATGAGGTTCTTAAGAGAATAGCCGCAGAGCAGCCTAAGCGCCTTATACTGACATCGGGGGTGTGTGAGACACTGATTTTGGGCAAGGGGGAGAGCCATGACACCACTGCTGACCATGCCATGAAACTGTTAAAAAACAGTTATCCCGATTACTTTTCTCAACCTGAAGATATGATTGCCAATCTTACCTTGTTGTCTGGGAAAGAATCTCTTAAACAGGCGATTGAGTCTGTGCGACAGAAAAAAGCCCAAATACTGGAACAACAAGCTAATAACTTTATAGATGCTCAATGGCAAACGTTTCTGAAAGTGAAAGAGAATGTGCTCAACAGGCTGGCTGAGCAGCGTAGCGATGTCGAAAGTAGTGACAAGTCACAAATTGAAGAGAAATTAAACACATTAAAGAAGGCCTCTGCCAAGGGGGTGGCTGCGGCAAATAATGAGTTTGTCAATCAGGTAGAAGATATGCGCTTACGCTTGCCTGCCGAGTTGGAGATGGTAATTCAAAGAGCCATGGATGTGGTGGATGAAAAGGCAGAAAGTGCAGAGGGAAGTGAGCAAAAAACACGTAAAGTAGAGAAAAAAGGCATTATTTCATGGTTTGGCAGAAAAGCAGGACTCGGTGGGTACGAAACTGAAACGTACACCGTTGCGACCCTTCAGCCATTGCCTATTAGGCGTTCACTTGAAGGGCTATCTCGTCTGATGCGCAACGGTCTTAAAGACTGTGCGACTCAGAATATGCTGCGCTGGCGAGTAGATTTGATTAGCGGGCTTTCACGCCAGTTACGTGAGGCAATGGGGGATGAAAGCGTCGATATTACACGCCTACAAAGCGTCTGTAGAAGCACGGTAAATAAAATTGTTAATTTTCCTGAAATTGAAATTCCTGAGTTACCTGCAGAATTGGCAAAATCTAGAAAAATAACAGGAAGTGATGTTGACGATTTTCTGGAGGCTGCGAATGATTATGCGTCTGTCTTAGAGAAAAATGGTTTCGGTTTTATTGAGGAGATACGGCACTCAATATCGTCGATGTCTAATAAAAATATGGGTGCCGAGCTTCTAGGCGATTTAATGGAGGAGATGCAGAGCCTTCAGCAAATGATAGAGAATAAAGATCTTACTCTCGAAAAAATGTCGAGAATGCATGCTGAGTTAGGAGAGCTTTGAAATGCTTACAAAAGAAAAAAAATGTCAGAGCAGTAGTGCAGAGAAGGCTTTTGCTGCGATTGGCTCTACAGCTGAAGAGCTGCACAAGCAGTATAGTCGAACATTTAACTCATATTGGGATGCAGCTAGAGTGCTTGCAGAAAAAGATTCTGCGCGAGTGGCTGCTAACAGTAATTCGAGTTTTTCTAAAAAATCAGCTGTGGCTGAAATTGAATACTGCGCACTTAGTACTGCGTATGAACAAGCTCTTAAAAACTATAAAAAACATCAGTTAATTTTGATGAATTTGCTGAAAAATACAGCCAACCTTTCAGCCAAGTTGGATTTATCTATTAATTCCTATCAGGAGTCGGAAAGTGTGGCGGCTAAAATTAATAATGATGCCGCGCAAGAGATGCAAAGCTCTAATAAGAAGAAAGAAATATGTTCAACTTGCGAATCTACTGAACAACAGCTAGGAGCCGAACTAAGTGACTCCTCAGAAGAAACAGAGGAGTTAAAGCTACAGCTTTCTCAGCTGTCTGAAAGTATAAGAGAGGTTGAAAGTCGATATTCTCTAGTGTGCTCTGCAATAACGCCCAATAAGATTATATCAGAGCGATATTGTCGTTTTAATGAGCTGGTTAGAGAGGAGTTATTGCCCTTCATTAACCGAGTAAATGTTTTGCCAAATGAGGCAGAGCAAGTTATGAAAATACGAGCAGTAGATGATGAGCTACGCTTGGCTGAATCACTCAAAGCGTTTTCAGAACGCACCATTGTAGCAGTGGCCGGCGGGTTTAGTAGTGGAAAATCATCTTTTATTTCTAGTCTTTTTGTGAATGAAGATGTTTGTTTGCCTATCGGCATTGAGCCAGTAACAGCGATACCGACATATGTTTTTCATGCAGATGAATTGAGTATTAACGGTTACCCAGCGGATGGTGGCTGTTTTGAAATACCTCAAGAGATGTATGCAAAGCTGTCACATCGATTTGTAGAAGACTTTGGCTTCAATTTGCGTGATCTCCTCCCTTTTATATCCCTTGAAGTCCCTATGAAGTCCTACAAAAACCTGGCGTTCATTGATCTTCCAGGATATAACCCTGGAGACCGTGATGGAGCTACCAGTGGTGACCGATCTGCATCTGAAGAGTACATCACTCAAGCACAGGCACTGATATGGATGATAGGCTTGGATTCTAATGGAACGATTCCCCGTGATGACCTAGACCACCTCTGGGAGTTAGCAGAGAGTGAAACCCCACTTTATATTGTGTTAAATAAAGCAGATCTGCGTCCTTTAACAACGCTTGACGAAGTGCTTGATCAAGTGGCTGATGAACTGATGATGGCAGGTATTCCTTATGCAGGGCTTTGTGCTTACAGCAGTGAGAATGGTGGTGAGCTAAGCTATCGAGAACGTAGCCTATGGAGTGTATTGGAAGAGTGGGATCAGCCTCGTCATGCAATGAATTTTATACTAGAAAAGATTGAGGAAGTCATATCGGCTTATGAAGGAGCATTATCCAAAGATATAGCAACAAGAAAATTAAAATCAAATTTAATTAAAGCGCTTGAGTTGAACCTTCTTGAGCTTGGTGCATTTGAAACTACTGAATCCACAAAATTTGATTTTGAAAAGTATATGAATGATGTGAGTGAGGTGGGTGAAGCACAATCGTCCGGTAGTATAATAAATTGGTTGAATAGGAAAACAGGAAATTTATCTAATCAGCATAGTAAAGACAACACTAGTAGTGCGAATGCCAAGAAAGAAGGCGATAGCGATGCTAGGTCTGGCTTGGTGAACGCAGTGAGGGAGCAAATTCAAAGCCTTCGTGATGATTATCGCACAGAGAACTCAGAAAAGAACCTGAATGATTTGCTTTTAATACGTCAAAAAATCGTAACAATAATGGCAGAGGCTTAGTTGTGACTCTGAATTGGTGATACTTACTTCTAGAGTTCATCGAAATATTATATTAATTTGCTGCTTTTTGATGATTTACGGATAAGTTAAATTATCTTATTTATTGGTTTTGGAGCTCCCATGATCCCCGGCCTACTTGCTAGCGAAGTCTCTGCCGCCCTGCGTGAATTTATTGTCACGGGCTTTGAAACCGAAACGGCACCTTTCAAAGGTGAGTTTCAGCGTTTAGTGGAAGAGCAGCAGGGTGGCGAGGCGTTTATCAAAGGGCCGTATATTTCGATAGGCTTGCCGTTCTTGACGGGGGCGGCAGGTCGGGATTTCTTCAAGGGATTTGAAACTGAGTTTCCTCCTTATGCCCACCAAGAGCAGGCGTGGCAGCGCTTGGCCTCTGACCGGCAAGCGGCCAATACCCTGGTGGCGACGGGTACGGGTTCTGGTAAAACCGAGTGTTTTATGTACCCGGTGCTGGACCACTGCCAGCGGGTGGGTGGCCCAGGCATCAAAGCCATCGTCATTTATCCGATGAATGCGTTGGCCACCGACCAAGCCAAGCGGTTTGCCAAAGAAGTTCACCAACAAGCAGCGCTGAAAGGCCTACGGGTAGGGTTGTTTGTAGGCGGCGATGGGCAGGGCAGCAAGGTAATGGGGCCAGAGCAGGTGATTACGGATAAAGGCACCCTGCGCAACAGCCCGCCTGATGTCCTGCTTACCAACTATAAAATGTTGGATTACCTGCTGATGCGCCCCAAAGATCAGGCGTTATGGGCACACAATGGGCCTGATACGCTGCGCTATTTGGTAGTTGATGAGCTACACACCTTTGATGGCGCCCAGGGAACAGACCTCTCTTTGTTGATCCGCCGTTTGCGGGCTCGCTTTGATATGCTGCCCGAGCAGCTTATTTGTGTGGGTACGTCCGCTACGCTAGGTGGTGATGAGAGTGTGAAGGGCCTGCTCTCTTATGCGGGGGACATCTTCTCCAGCCCGTTTGGGCGTGACTCGGTCATTGCTGAACAGCGTATGAGCGATACCGAGTTTTTGGATAACATCGCGTTTTTGAACCTGAACCCTGACATTGGCCCGGAAGAGCTGCAGGCGGCGCTGCAAGAAGGGCTAGATGCGTATTTGTATACTGCGTATCAGCTGTTTTTCAGTAAAGCGCCTGAAGAAGCATTATCTGCCGAGTTGGGGCGCCGGATACTAGGGAATGAATTAAAACAGCATGGCCAGCTTGCTAACTTGCTGCGTCAAATAAAGTTGGGTACCGGCACCCCTGCCTTTCATGAGCTGGTAAGCAAGTTAGCAGCCCAAGTACCGCAGCGTTTTGCCCGCCAGCCTGAGCAGGCATTGTTGGCGCTGTTATCGTTAGTGGCCCATGCACGAGATAAGGTAGGGCGGCCCTTCGTTCAATTGCGTATGCAGCTGTGGTCGCGGGAGCTACGGCGGATTGTGGGTACGCTGCGTGAGCCTGAAGTGGCGGCTGCTACTTCCATTTCAGAAAGGGAGGCGCCTGAAAAATGTGAACAGGTGTCGGAATACCCGCCACTGTTGTCGTTTAGTGACGACCAGCCGCCTAAAGATCAGCCTCAGGTGCGATTACCGCTAGTACAGTGCCGTGAGTGTCATGGCACTGCGTGGTTAACCCGAATGGAGGGAGGAGCTGTAACAGACGATGTGGTGGAAACGGAGCTTCAGGCCATTTATTCCAGCTTCTTTAGCCACCATGCGGAAACCACGTTGCTGCTGCCGTGGCAGCAAGGTGAAAAGCAGTCGCCTGCAGGCAAGGTACTGCATAATTTTAAGGTGTGCCGCCAATGCGGCAAAACGGCAGCGGCGGACTTTGCCGGTGCATGTAAAGGATGCCAAGCAGGTAATGAAGCGTTAGTGCGGGTGAGCAAACCTCATCAACTGAAAGAGGTCACCCGTGGCACGGTCAATCGTGTGGTTCACGAGCACGACTGCCCCTACTGTGCGGCCAAGTCGTCGCTGATTGTGTTTGGGGCACGGGCGGCTAGCCTTAGCGCGGTGGCGATTCATCAGCTGTTCAGCAGCCGTGATAACGATGACCGTAAGCTGCTAACGTTCAGCGATTCGGTGCAGGATGCCACCCATCGCGCAGGGTTCTTCGCGGCGCGTACTTGGCAAAATAATGTGCGAATGGCGCTTACCCAACTGCTGGAAAGCCAACCTGAGCCGTTACCTATTTTGCAGCTGCCGGAGCGGTTTGAAGCGTTCTGGCTGAACCATGCAGAGCAACAAGGGCGGCTAACACTGCCTTATTATCTACGTGAGTTTATGCCCCCCGATCAGCGCTTTAGCGCTGATTTTGAGTACTTCGAGCAAACCGGTGAGGTGAAGTCGCCAGAGCGTCTGCTACCGCTAATTCGTCAGCGCATGTTGTGGCAACTATTGGAAGATTTGGCTTGGCGCGCTCAGGTGGGACGTTCGCTTAATCGGCTTGGTATCGCGGCGCTAGATTGGCCGTTAGCACAGGTTGAGCAAGCGGCTGCTCACTGGGCTGAAGTGGCTGATAATACCTTGGGCTATCGAATCGACCGTGCGGCGGCGATGGGTTTAATGGTGGGTTTGATGCAGCACTTGGTGGCGCTGGGGGCTGTCGGCTTAGAGGATTTACGCTATTACCGTGAAAAGTCGGGCACGGCGTATTTGCTCAAGTTTTTGAACTATGTGCCTCCTTTGGGGCCTGGCTCGCCAAGGCCTCAATATCCAGCCACTGGTAACGGTGAAGGGTACGAACCGCTCTCCCATAGCCAAAACGTGCCTTCGTGGTACAAGCGTTGGTTAGCATGCTTAAACCCCGATGCACTTGTTGACAAAAAACAGCGTGAGCAAGTAATAGTGGCTGCGTTGGATTCCCTTTGCGCGACGGGGCTTGTGCAGCAAGAACACAATGAGCGTGGTGTGACGCTATGGGCATTAAACCCTGAGCAGCTGGCAATTACGTGCAATATCCAAGCAGTCGAATGCCCAGGGTACCGGCCTTTGCACGTGCCCGCAGGTCATGCTGCCCTTTGGTTAGGGTTGCCACTGCTTAATGCGTCTGACCCTCGGCGTGTATACGAGCATACGCGGCCGCTGCGTGATTCGCTCTATCGCACGCTTTTCCGGCATGGTGAAATTCATCGGGTAATTGCCCATGAGCATACCGGCTTGCTGGCCAGCAGTGACCGCACTCGGGTAGAAAACAGCTTTATCAAAGGCGATAAGCCCTGGGAATATAACCTGCTTTCCGCGACGCCAACGCTTGAAATGGGGATTGATATTGGCGATCTTTCCAGCGTTTTGCTGTGTTCAGTGCCGCCTGCGCAAGCCAATTATTTGCAGCGGGTAGGCCGTGGGGGACGCCGGGATGGCAATTCATTTGTATTGACCGTGGCGAATGGCCGCCCTCACGACTTGGTGTTTTATGCCGACCCAAGCCGAATGTTGGATACTCCTGTTGAACCCCCTGCGGTTTTCTTAAAAGCGCGCCATGTTTTGCGCCGCCAGCTGTTAGCTTACGCGATGGACTGCTGGACGCGCGGGGCAAAATGGGAAAATGTCGTGCCTTCGGGGATGCAGCCAGTCTTGGATGCCGTCGAGAAGACACAGCAAGATCGTTTCCCGTACACACTGTTGAACTTTATTGAGCACAATATGCAGGAGGTGTGGGAGGGTTTTGTCAGGCATGTGGCAACTGAATTAAGCGATGAAGACCAAGAACTCTTGCGCCAATACTTGTTTGGTGGTCCGCAGCATAGTGAAGACCACCTGCGGCTCTATGTGTTGAATCGGCTCAGAGTCGTCGCTGATGAGCGCCAGCGAATGGCCGACACCATTAAAGAGTTGGATAAGCAGTTGGAAAAACTGCGTAAGCAGCCCCAGGACGAGCATACCCAAGCAGAAATAGTGGAGTTAGAGCGGGAAGCAGCTGGCTACCGGGGTATGCGTATCCGTATGAATAAGCGCGAAACGCTGAATTTCTTTACCGATGAAGGCTTGTTGCCGAATTATGCGTTTCCTGAGGAGGGTGCAACGCTTCACTCGATGATTTTTCGCTCTGATAAAGCTGTCGCCGCCAGCGGCGCCGAGCGTGAGTTCATCAAGCGTGAATATGAGTACCAGCGCCCTGCCCAGGCGGCACTCACAGAGCTGGCGCCTGAGTCGGTATTTTATGCGGGTAACCGCCGAGTTACGGTAAGCCGCGTAGAAACGGCTAAGGGGCGTAATATTCAAGATTGGCGCTTCTGCCCCCGCTGCCACTACTCCGCCCCGGCGGATGAGCCTAATGCAGGGTTTAACAGTAAAACCTGCCCCCGGTGCCACACTACTCAGTGGGGTGACCAAAGCGCGCGTACCAAAATGCTGAAAATGACTCAGGTATATGCGTTCACCAATGCGAAAGATGCCCAGTTGGATGACCGTTCTGATGATCGCGAGCCGGTGTTTTTCAATAAACAGATGTTAATTGACTTTGCACCGTCAGATATTGCGATTACTTGGGTGCTGGATGATAAAGATAAGCCCTTTGGTTTTGAGTTCATCCGGGCGGCTAACTTCTTGGAGGTGAATTTTGGCCGACGAGAAGGCGAGGAGATGTATTTTGATGTGGCTGGTGAGCATATCCAGCGGGCTGGTTTTCCAATTTGCCGAGAGTGCGGCTCGGTACAAACCAAAGCGGCAGCGGCCGGTAAAAAAGAGGCTGAGCATCTAAAATCGTGCCGTTATTCCCGTGGCCCTAAAAAATTAGCGAGCGGTAAAGAAGATAGCGGTATTGAAAATTGTTTATATCTTTACCGGCGTTTTACCTCGGAAGGTTTGCGTATTTTGCTTCCCAGGTTGGCAACAGGAGGAACAGAGGAGCAGGTGAACTCCTTTGTAGCGGCGCTACAGCTGGGTTTAAAACGTCGTTTTGGAGGCAAAGTTGACCACTTGCGGGTGGCGTACCAAAGCGAGCCGGTAGGGGAAACTGATGAGCGTCGGCACTTTATTGTGCTGTATGACTCAGTGCCTGGCGGTACGGGCTATTTACACGAGCTGCTAAGCCGAGCGGACAACATGCAGGCGGTGTTTCAGATGGCTTATGAAGTCATGGAGCGCTGTGACTGTTACGACAACACGATGGATGGCTGTTACCGCTGTTTGCTGGAGTATCGCAATGCCTATGGCATGGAAAGTACCAGTAAAGCGCTGGCGCTGGAAATGCTAAAGGATATTGTGAAAGGCGGCCATCAGTGGGTTAAAAACGAAGAGTCGTTGAGTGCTTTGGGTGGCAACCCATGGATAGATAGTGAACTAGAAGCGCGTTTCCCAGAAGCTCTGGCGCGTTTTTCCGGTGCGCCCTGCGTAGCTGAGCGCAAGGTGCGAGTATCTCAGGATGTGGTGCGTGGTAAGCATGGTTACCGGTTAACCATTGGCGAGGTGGGCTATGAGCTGGAACCGCAGGTAGATCTGGGGGCTGCGGAAGGCGTTCAGTTTGCCAGCCGCCCAGATTTTGTGATGTGGCCCGTGCGTAGCGAGCTAGCGCCGGTGGCTATTTTCCTGGATGGCTATCAATACCATGTTCACGCTGTTAGCGATGACCTGCTTAAACGCCAAGCGCTGATGCATGCTGGTTTTGTGGTGTGGTCGCTAAATTGGTACGACATCAATAGCGTTCTGGGCGATAAAGCTATGGATGTACCCCTACCGGCAGGAATGACCTCTCCTGAGCATAATCATCAAGCGATAGCGGGGCTGGCTAAGGTGGCTGGGGTTAGCAATGCTGCTGAACATTTGGGTCAAACGACTTTCGAGCTACTGCTGCATTTCCTTTGTGAACAAAATATGGATGCCCTAGCGAAGCAGGCATTACTGTTTCTATTCCAGTGTTTGCCTGGTCAATCCTTGGCTGACCCCGCTATGAAACAGCAGATACAAGATAACCTAAGTGGGCTACCTGCTTCGTTTACTGATCTCACACCTGAGCCAGTCGCACTAGCAGGCAGTGTAACGCTGCTAGATCAGTCCGGCCCAGCCACGCTAACGCTGGAGGTAGTGGCAGCGAAAGCGCTGTTCACATCGGCAGATGTAGCCAGTGTGTTGGTGACGCTTGGTTATGATATGCACAACAGCAGTGAAGAGGCTGCCCGCTATCAGTGGCAGCGATTGTGGACAGCCTTTAATTTTCTTCAGTTCTTGCCAGTGTTCTATGCATGGACGCCAGAATCAAAAAACAGTGGTATCGCGGCGGGCCTACTTTGGCCGCCACAGCAGCTATCTGCAGCAGATGCTTCTTCCTGCCAATATCCTGAGTGGTTCACGCTGTTAGATGAGCCCCTCGCAACCGCCCTCAAAAGCCACAATATCGTATGGCCAGCGCAGGCGAGAGTCGCAGAGGAGCTGACAGCCGGAGAGTTCGATGAGGTAGTGGGAGAGGTAGAGCTGCAATTTGACGTTTACAAGGTCGCACTGCTGTTAGAAGAACTAGAAGATCAAGCCGCTGCAAGGCCTTACTTGGAAGCGGAGGGTTGGCATATTTGCACGTCTGCCGATGCGTTGGCAGCCACCTTACTTGAATTGGACTCAGGAGCTTGAAATGGTCAGCGTAGCCTTCTCTGAAAAGTATTTTGAAAGCTTGCTAAAGCTCACACCTAACGAGCAGAGCCAGGCAAACAAAGCAGTGATGCTGTTTCAGCAAGACCCTCAGCATGGTGGGTTGCATTATGAACGCCTGACCGCTTTTAAAGATAACAAGCTGCGTTCCATACGTGCCAATCAAGATGTACGCATAATTTTGGCTGCTGCTGAAAAAGAAAACCTTTATCTGATGCTGTATGTAGACCACCACGAACCGGCGTATACGTGGGCGTCAAAGCGCAAGGTAGAAGTGAACCCCAATACTGGTAGCTTGCAGATGTTTACGGTGGAGGAGGGGGTATTAGAGCCGCCTGCTCATCAGCCTGCAGCGCCGGTGGCGGCTGGCTTATTTGATGCTATCCGTGACCGGCAATTAATGCAGCTAGGTGTGCCGGAAGAAACAATCCCGCTAATACGTAGCATGAAAATTGAAGCAGATCTTGAGACTGCCCGCGTTAACGATCAGCTTCCGCCCGATGCTTATGAAGGGCTGTTTATGTTAATGGCCGGAGCGAGTTTTGAAGAGGCGTATCAAGAAACTGTGCCTGCAGCACCTGACAGCGTGGATACGGACGACTTTAGTGCTGCGCTAGCACGTCCTGAGTCTCGGGCGCACTTTGCAGTGGCAGAGAATGAGCAGGCGCTGCAAGAAGTGCTTAACCAGTCGCTGGAGAAATGGCGCGTCTTTTTACATCCCGCCCAGCGTCGCTTAGCGAATGGCGATAAAAATGGCCCTGTACGTGTGTTAGGTGGGGCGGGTACTGGCAAAACGGTGGTGGCGATGCACCGTGCTAAGTGGTTAGCAGAACGGCTTGTGGAGCAGTCGGAAGCCAGTGAAAGCCATGTGCTATTCACCACGTTTACCCGCAATTTAGCGACTGATATTCAGCAGAACCTAAATAAAATATGCTCTCAGGATGTATTGAAGCGCGTTGAAGTCGTCAATCTTGATGCCTGGGTGGTGAGCTTTCTCAAAAAGCTAGGCTACGACTACGGTTTGCTGATGGACGCTAAAGAAGAAAACAGACTGTGGAATGACGCTTATTCCGAGAAGCCTGCCAGCTCTGATCTGACGCTGGCATTTTTTAAAGAAGAGTGGTCTAGAGTGGTTCAGCCTCAGTCTGTCACGACGCTTGATGCCTATAAAAAAGCGTCGCGCCTAGGGCGTGGTACGCGCTTAAACCGCCAGCAACGCGTGGAAATTTGGCCTGTCTTTGAGCGCTACCGTCATCTATTGGCCAGTAATCATCTTAAAGAAGCAGATGACGCTTATCGTGATGCTCGCAAGCTCTTGGAAGCGAACCCTGACCTGCGGCCATCCATCAGCTCCGTCATTGTTGATGAGGCGCAGGATATGGGCACTCAGGCGTTTATGCTACTGAGGGCTTTAGTGCCTGAAGGAAAAAACGACCTGTTTATGGTAGGTGACGGGCATCAGCGTATTTATGGTAAAAACAAAGTTGTACTGGGCCAGTGCGGTATTAATATTCGCGGCCGCAGTGCGCGGTTAAAAGTGAATTACCGCACCACTGATGAGACGCGGCAACTGGCGGTGAGCGTGTTGGAAGGAGTGGCCGTTGATGACCTAGATGGCGGTGAAGATACTCAGGCGTTTTATCACTCTTTGATGCACGGCCCTGCGCCAGAAATACGCTGCTTCGATAGCATGGACGAGCAAGCTGAGGCGATATTAGCGTCTATGGAGGGCAATACGTTAGCGCCAGAGACCTGCTGTGTGATTGCGCGAACGCGTAAAGAAGTCACAGAACTAAAGCATGCGTTGGAAAGTCGTCAACAGCGATGTCATTTATTGGACGGTCGTAGCACGCGCACGCCAGATGGTGCGCTTAATCTTGCCACTATGCACCGAGTAAAAGGCCTTGAGTTTGATGCTGTATTCATCGCCTCGGTTAATCGTGGACTACTTCCGCTCGATTTTGTAATGAGCGCTGCCGCAGATGCTGTTACCCGCCGCCAGCGAGAGAACGAAGAGCGGGCTTTGGTGTATGTCAGCCTTACGCGCGCACGAAAACTGGCCTTTGTATATGGTTATGAGCAGATGAGTGAGTGGTTTAGCGCAGGGTTTTAATAAGTCGCATTAAATACAGACTGAAAAAATGTTCCCTCAGACAAATGCTGCTCGACACGGGCAGCTTCTAATATTTCATTTCTCGCTTTGATGGGTAATGTCGCAATGACCTTTGGCTTCCGCGTGGATGTCCCCAGCTAGGTGGTGACCTTGGTTAGAAGTTTATGGGGTTGGATAATGGTGCAAGTGCGCTCCGCTTGGGTGAGCATAACCTTTACTCCTCATGAGAAAAGCTATCACAAACTATTATGACGGCGACGGCTTTTGAAATACTGCCAAGAAAAAACTCGACGTAGTCGAAGTCATCTAGCAGAACTTTGGCTTCTGCCTTTGCAAGCCGTTGTCCTCTTGTTTCGTTTGGCTGGC
>Ga0098068_1000359_pt1 | contig 18513 bp, 18 predicted proteins | sample 26BtaG_FD_75059 | JGI IMG/M metagenome (GOLD analysis project Ga0098068, IMG submission 75059) | Marine viral communities from Cariaco Basin, Caribbean Sea - 26B_WHOI_OMZ_CsCl | ecosystem: Environmental > Aquatic > Marine > Oceanic | place: Caribbean Sea: Cariaco Basin | collected 2014-11-09 | reverse complement strand
CATGTAAGGTCATCGCGACACCTCCAATGGAATAATCGGCTGCAAACACGTCATCATGCGGCCCTCCGCAAGCTGTCAGCAAAGAAGGCAGGCGCGCCCGGGTCGCTCAGCATGACCAGAATGGCGATATGCCCGGCCGGGGCTGTCACAGCCCCCCACCAGTTCAGCGCTGTCTGAAAGCTCACATCGCAAAACAGAGCGACCTCCCGCGGGGAGGCAAAGCGGGCTCTGAAGTAGGCAGACCACAGCTCGGGGCCACTAACCTTTAGCGCATAGGGATCAAACTTATTCGACCAAGACTTTTGGCAATGATCCCTGCCAGACTGTGAGCATGTCATTTCGTTGTTCACAATCAAGGTCAGGCGTGGGTGGGTCATGTCACCTCCTCCATCGACCGGGTCTCTTCCTGATGAGAAACCCATGTGCTAGCCGAAACAGAACCCGCAGTGGCACGCTCGATGCGGACCGCGAGATCAAGACCTGGTTTAGATGCACCGTTGGCCAACCGAGAGATAACTCCCTGACTGACACCAACCTGTTCGGCAAAATCGGCTTGGCGGATCCGCTTTTCTTTCAAGTAACTCGAGAGCTTTGTCATGCGATAGGATATTCCCCACTGGAATATTCGTGTCAAGAATATTTATTCCTGTCGGGCTTTTGCGGAAGTTCGCGGCTGATGAGATAGTTCAGCATGACTTCGATCAAGAGACTCAGAAAGCTCAAGGGCTGGAACCAAACCACGCTAGCCGAGGCCTCGGGGCTCGAGCAGTCGACTATTTCCAAGATCGAACGAGGATGGGATGGAGCGACCATCCGGAGCCTCAGCTATATAGCCGAGGCCCTAGAGGTTCCCCTTTACCAATTGTTCGTGGACGATAAAGAGCTTGCTGAGCTCAGACTTCTAGAGGTTTTTCGGACGCTCCCAGACGAACGGAAGCAGGGTTGGTTGGATATGGCACGCGCTGTATTAGACCAGCATCCGCCAGCTGAAGAATAAAACAATCGAGCTGCTTGGCAGTCATAGCCTTGAGCAGCTCTTGAAACTCTTGGTCTTTCATAGATCTACCTGAAAAATCCCACCCAGCACCCGCAAGTGCGACTTTTGCTCCAACAACGCGCCTATGACAGCAAGGCCGATCCGCCATCCTGTTAATCTCGCGCAGCGGATGTGATGACAAATTATTCCTCAAGGGAATTTTTATTCTTGACTGGAATATTCCCAACGTGAATATTGAACTCTATCAACCGATGGAGGATTGAATGCAAGACATCACAAATACTGCGCGCCAGATCGTCGGTCACCCACAGGACCATCTCGACGACACCGCCCTGTTCACAGCTGCGTGGGCCACTTTGAAGGCAGCCCGCGGGCAACGCTTCGACCCAGCACGTCTGCGCGCGGCACACCTCTACGAGCGCCCTACTCCGCCACTGGAGCCGCTTGAACAAACGCTCGATCGCATCGCTCGGAAAACCCGCAGCATTGCCGAATCCAAGGGTTACAGGCTCCCTGCCAAACGCGCGGCATAGCGCCACCAACGCAACACACTTGAACACCCGAATGCGGCGCGCGATGGCTGGATTGGCGCGCCGCAAGTTTCCGGTTTCGCGCCCACTCACGGACGCGGATCGCGCAGGCAGCGCAATCCTCCATCCATCCGCTGCCTGCGCACTTGGATCAGATCACATGAAAATTCATAGTAAAATTGAAATCAACTTGCCACGCCATGCCGGGATCCTCTGCAATGACCCGCGGTTCCAAAAATTTGCTGCAACTCGTTGCGGCCTACCCGGAGAGCAGTTTCATTCGACAGCTGCGGCAGAATATCTAAAAACTTGCTGCGGCGTATCCAGTCGGAGTGAGCTCGAAACCGATCACGCAGCCTCTAGCAGGTTCAACATCCTGCTGACCGAGTTTGACGCCTGGGTAGGCCGAATTGGCCAACCGCGTTAAGCTAGTAGCTAAGAGATTTAGAAATCAGGAGCCCCCCCCTTGCCCCATGAAATTGACATCTACGTCGGCACGATGATCCGACAAACCCGCCGCCTTCGCGGCATGAGTCAGAAGCAGCTCGCCAATGAGATCGGAATAAAGTTTCAGCAGGTACAGAAATACGAAGCCGGTGCAAATCGCGTCAGCGCCTCTCGCCTCTGGCAAATCGCGAATGTCCTGGAGATGCCTCTGGTCGAGCTCTTTCCCGCAGCGAACGGGCCTGAAACCGGCCCAACCGAACTCTCTCCCGCGGAGACCCGGCTTCTACTTGCCTACAGAGGCTGTGACAGCGCCGGTCAGAACGCAATCAACCGGGTTGTCGAAGGGGTCAACGCATTGCTGCCAGCCTTAGCTGAATAACCGCTCACCCAGCCGACACGAACACGAGGCCCTTATGAACACCGCCTTCCTCCTGATGGCCCAATATAACGGGCATGCTGTCATCCCCGCCGACAAGGTCCGAGCCGACTATTTCCCCCACCTGACGCTCCCGTCATTTCTCCGGAAAATCAACGACGGAGGGATCGCACTCCCATTGGTGACGATCGAGACCAGCCAAAAAAGCGCGAAAGGCGTACATCTCCAAGATCTTGCGGACTACCTTGACGCACGTCGGGCAGCTGCGAAACGCGATTTCTTGAAGATGCACGGCTAGAGCACGCATGGATGCTCGGCGGTCAAACGCCGCTTGGGGCCATTGCAACGGTTTGCCCAGGTAAAGGCAACACAAGTTCCCAACCCATCCGAGACGTTCTTGACGAGTGCGGCCCTGGTTCTCAACAGATGAAAGATGATCCATGGAGCGGACCTTCGGCGCAGTTCCATGGATCAAGGCAATGCCGCACTCGAGACATATGTCAACCTTGCTGCCGTTCGCTCCAGCTGCAGCCTGAGCAATACCAGATGACTGCTGTGCGCAGTTTTAGTGACCTTTGCAAAGTCGGCGGATTTGGTGCCATGACGAGCGAGCAATGCCACAGCCGCACGAGGAAGAGCTGACCTTCGCCGCGAGTGCAGCCGCCAACTATCATCGAATGGAAGGGGGGCGGACCTTACTGTCGTTCGCTGCGGCTGCAACCTGCAGCAATGCCCGATGATGGCTTTGCGCAAATAGCTGACTTTGCAAAGTTTCCGAAGGAAGATCATCAAATCACATAGGGCCGCCCAATGCAGCCGTTTGCAGGCTACAATTAGACACTTGCGCTAGCCGTTCGGCGCCGCCGAGTCTTCGCCGATTTGGCTAGGAGAGGGTCCGTCATTTTTTCATAGAGCTGGAACAAGTGTTCTACGCGGTCACGCTCCGATTTGAACGCGGCCTTCCGATAGAGGCGGTCTACCGCCTTGTCATTGGCTTGGTGAGCGCGGCGCAGATCGGCGGGCATAATGTCGGGATCATAGAGGTCGGCCAAGCTGGCGTCTGGATAGTTTTCGCGGGCGTCAAGGAGCGCCTGGGCGTGAGGTTCCAGCTTGCTTATGTCATCGCCTGGTGGCATCGGGAAGGTGTTATAAACTAGCCCGATGGTGTAGCGGTAATCGCTCTTGAGCCTGCCGCCTACGTTACGCAACCACGCCATGTGCATGGCAGACTGTAGCAGCGCGAATTGCGCGGGTGTTGCACTCGCCATGATCCGCACAAGATTGCTGGGCACGATTGGAGGCTCAAGGAAGCCGATCGGTGCATATTCCCGTCGTTCAGAACTGACTTCGGGCATCACCAGAAACGGTGCATCCGGGATTCTGGTCACATGAAACGCGGTCGGTGTCTCTGCCAAGACCAAAGACGACATACCGGGTTTCTTGATTGTGTCCGGGTCTTTCCCTTTGGCTGGGATATTCCCTAGGCGGTATTCTCGAACCTGCCCCACCACGGCTTTGGTCAAAGGCATCGAGCGAAAATCCTGTGGAGGGATTAGCGAGGCGCAGAGGATGTGACGGTCTCCGCCGTTCAGAAACTCACGCGCGCCGATGTAAGGGCGCAGATAGGGCGCGGCTTGTGGTTCCTGGGCCAAAAAGGCGTCCCGTTCTTCGCTGGAAAAGATGAAATGCCCGCCGTCGATAGGTTTTGAGCCGATGATAAGCTTGGGCAGTCCGTTCATCGGCTTGCTTGCTTCTTTCACCACCAAATGCTTGTTGGACAAGGTGCTGGCGTCGATAAGGTAGGGCGAGATTGCGGCGTGCCGTGTCTCGATGGGATCGCCCTTGATGTCGGGGTAGCTGAACAGGCGACGGTCCTTCCTGGCACGTGCGCGAGGTTCCAACCCCAGCACCACCACATGCACCGAAGCCTTTCCCCGGGCCTCTGACCCCCATGCAAACGTGCGATGTGCGAAGGCAATCTCGAAGCCGTGCCGGTCAAACAAAATCGGCCAAAGCTGCGCCACCTGCTCCCCTTGTGTGATAGAATTGGTGGACACGAACGCCGTAGGTGCACCAAACGCTGCTGCCTTGATGAACCAGGCACACACATAGTCCAACGTTCCACCGGCCTTACCCAAGGCGGCAATGCTGCGCACCTGGGCGCGTTGTTCGTCAGATTGATACTTCGCCCCGATAAAAGGCGGGTTCCCGATGATGTAGCTCAAATCGCTAGGGGCAACGGTGGCCCAGTCTGTTTCAAGCGCATCGGCATGAACGATGTTTGGGGATTTCCGCAGGGGTATCCGTAGGAAGGCCGCGCCAAATTCCAAGCTGGCCTGCGTGTTCATGATGTGATCCATCATCCACATGGCGGTTTCGGCAATCCGCGCCGGAAATTCTGAAAACTCAATCCCATAGAATTGGTCCACATCCAGCTTGAGCAAGGATTGTAGGGGCAGTTCTGTCGCTCCGCCCTTCATGCGTGCCAGTTCAGCACGGTAGATTTCCCGCAGCACCTCGATTTCCAGAAGCCGCAGTTCCCGGTAAGTGATAATCAGGAAATTTCCGCAGCCGCAGGCGGGATCGAAGAAAGACAGACCGGCCAGCTTTTCATGGAACGCGCGCAGCAGTTTGACGCGGTTCTGTTTCCTTGCTTTCAGTGTTTCAAACTCTGCCCGCAGATCGTCCAGGAATAGCGGCCCGATCACCTTAAGAATGTTCTTTTCGGTGGTGTAGTGCGCCCCAGCTTTGCGGCGTTCTTCCTTGTCCATAACGGACTGGAACAGCGAGCCGAAAATAGCGGGTGAGATACCGGACCAGTTGAAGCGACCCGCCTCGATTAGCCTTTCCCGCATTTCAGAGTTGAAAGCGGGCGTGCGGATGGGGTCTTTGAACAGGTCACCGTTAACATAAGGGAATCGCGCCAAGTCTTCGTCCAAGTTCGCTTGGCGTTCATTTTCTGGTGTGTCCAGAACCTCAAAGAGCTGGGCAATCATCGGCCCGGTGTCTGAACCATCTTCGCGGGTGCGCGTTTCGAGGTAGTCCAAAAAAATATCGCGGGGTTCAAAAATGCCAGTGTCGTCAGCAAAGAGGCAGAACACCAGGCGCGTCAGGAACACTTCGAGCTGGTGGCCTTTGTAGCGGTTCGCCTCAAGCGCATCATGCAGGCGCCCGACCAGCTCGGACGCCTCGATGTTCACGGGGTCTTGGTCTTTGAAACTCCGCTTTTCCATCCCCATGATGAAGCCGAATTTCTCGATGTGGTCCGGCAGGTCAGCGAGGGCGAAGGTCGTTTCTTCGCGGGTGTCCCGGTCTAGCAGCTCGAATGTTTGGAAGTCGCAAAGAAGTTGGAAGCGGGGGCGTTCGGTTTCTTTCAGAGCGTCGAAGTATTCACCGGCTTGGGTGGCGGCTTTGGTCAGATCACGCCCCGCCGACTTCTGTTCCACCAAGAGGACACGCGGCCAAAACAGATCAATGAAGCCGGATTTGTTGTTCAGCTTTCGAACATGTTCTTCATAGCGGGCAACAGATCGGCGCTCTACGCCAAAGATCGCAAAGAAGTCGTTGTAGAAGGTTTGTGTTTCACCCTTCTCATACGTGGCATCGGCGTAGGTGCGTGCGAAGTTGGCAGCGCGGGTGCGGATTTCGTTAAAGCTCAGACGCAATCTATAGGCCTCGAATGTTTTTTGTCCACGCTCGCAGATTGAGCGAGGAGATCAAGCCTTAATGTTCGCGATGGAAACTGACGCCCAAGTAACTTTGGGGCGCTGAAAGGAGGAACCCAATTCTCATGCCCGAAGGTTAGTGGCTTTACTCGCACGAAATGTCCGCTTTCGTCAAATATGTAATAAAAACCCTTGTATTCCGCCAGCAGTATTGAGGTCAGCTTCCTGCTTTAAGCCGCCAAATGCACCGGTAGCATCAAAGCCAAGCGGCGATGGCAGCTATGGGCTCAAACCTGACTTGCGGCGCTGCGGCATCGGGCTGCTGGGATACTACAGCTGGTCACCGTCGCCAGATGACGCCAGTCAGCCCAAAGCGGGCATGTTCTTTGCGCTCGCAGCATCGAAGCCTCTAGGCAAGAGGGGGCGGATAGCGGCCATTCGCTGCTCGCGCGAGCCGGTCATTCAGAAATTTCTAAAACTGACCTTCAGGAAGCGCAACGCTAAGTCATTCCTGTCACTATTGCTTTGATCAAGTGGTTCATGGGAGAAGAATTGGCGAAGTACTCAAGCTTATGATTGCGCGAAACCGGTAGTAAGTCCCTATGACCGACTGCGCTCGCCCATGAAAGCCAATCGGAACGGCCAGCAACAAGGTGTTCATCACGCATTTCTACAAGCCCAAATCGGTTGTCAGAGATTTCCAAAACCTTGGCTTTTGAGATGATTGAAGCATTCGGGTGATTGTAGAGCTTTGAAATGATTTCAGGGGCATACTTTGTGCCCATCGCATAGTCCTGCAAGACCCAAGCAAACCAGAATAGTTGATATTCCTGCAAGCCGCCGTAAGCTGCTGCTGTCACAACCATTTCCCCGATGAAGTCTTTATCTTCTATATGCTTGCAGAATGACCAAATGTTCTTGGCCAGGTGTGGGAAGCTAGTGGCAAAGTGTGCAAGGTGCGGCTGCACTTCTTCGGGATGGTCACGAAACAGGCTTAAGACAAGCTCAGCGTCTTCTTCCTCAAGGTGCGGCGATTTTAGGAGCTCTCGCAGGTATTCAAGTTCTTCATCTGTCATCTGAATCTCTTCGAGCGCAGCTTCAAAGTCATCCAGATATGCGAGCAGCGCAGCCTTTCTGCGCTTGGCGAGCAAGTTGGCCTTCACTTCGTCAATGTCATCTTCGACTTGTGCGGCGACAACGCCGCCAGCAACAGTCTTGCTGGGATTGACTGTCAACCCCTTTTGACCAAGTAGCTTCTGTATCAAATAAAAGTCTTCGGTCAGCTTGTCTTGATCGGCTGAGTATAGCACGAAGTCATCCATGAAACGGACAACGGCGCTAGACTTAATTCCGTGGTGCTGTTCGATAAATCTCAGAAAGTCACTTCCGACCATTTTGGCGGGGTACATTCCCTGTGGCCAGCAGTCGATGCTTCGCCCTGAGTTGCTTTGCCTCAAATAAGTGCCAAGGGCGTTCACGTCGTCAATATCGACACCCAAATTGGCAAACCATGCAACAATGTCGTGATGGTAAATGCCATTGAAATATGAAGCGACGTCAAAGCTCAACGAATGGTCGAACTGTGCAGCATATGCGACGACAGCTTTCTTGTAGCCCGTGTAGGAAGCTGTTGCGGGAATAGGTTTCCCATCTTCAAAGCGATAACCAAAGTGCTTTTTATCATTGTGGAAAGGCTTGCGAAACTTCGAACGATTTCGGAAGATTACATCATACAGAAAGAACTCAGACACAGGGTCAAGCTTCACAGTTCGACGAAGATGGTTCCGAGGCTTCGACGCATATACACGCGTTTGCGCGAGAAACTGGTACGCTTTGTCTTCGTCTGCTTTGCTCAAACACCTTTGAATATGAGCGTCAATTTCAACCGCGCCATTAACGATGAGAAATCGGCATGTTTCCATAGGAAACAATGTGCTGGCGAAATCGTATTCGAAAAACTCTCTGGACGTCTGCATGTAAAAACTCGTGAAGTAAATCCGTCTGCAACGTGGCCTTGGTTATGCATCTTTCGGAGGCGCGCATAAAGAGAAATTTTCAGTCTCTCGGTTGAGCAGCTTCTCAAGCCACTTGCTCATTGTGGGATTGGTCGATCATCAAGCGTGAGGCAGCATGGTCCGCGCTGCCGCCTCGCAAAATGAAATCAATCTCGCAGGTGCAGCAAACGCCGCTTGTGACGGAGCGCACTGCTGCGGTGGCATGGTGCGGTCCGCTGAGGGCCGTTCGCGTTTTGCCCACAAGGGAACCTTGCCCCGATGGAATGTTCACAACTGTTTGATGTGCGGCCCATCCTCATTCTTATCCTTGACTTCAACCGCTGCCTCTTCGACGACGTCAGGCACTGGCTTGTTCATCGCCTGGCTTGCATCGTGTTTGGTCTGGTCAAATTCACGCATCAAAATTACCGGCCGTTCTGCTTTGATTGCCTTCCCAAATGCCAGAAACTCGAACCGCCCCAAGTTTGGAATGAGACGTGTATGTTGGCTGCTGTAGACGCTCTCCAGAAAGTTGAGGCTGGTTTGATCTATCAGGCTATGCGTCAAGAATGTGTTGCATTGAGATAGGATTGTCTTGCTCACAAGAGCAGTTCGCTGGGTAATGACGAGCAACCCAACCCCATATTTCCTACCTTGCAAAGCGATCTGCCCGATCCTTTCGACTACCCATTTGGTTTCTCCGTCAAAGCCACTTCCATATGCCTCTGGTACGATTGTATGTGCCTCTTCAAGGCAGAGAAGCACCTGCCTCGCGCGCCGATTTGCCCTCGCCCAATCCATAATAGTGGAGAGATAGATTTCGGTAAGACGTAAGCCAGCCTTTGAGTTGGAAATGTCGGCCAGCTCGAAAATAGCCAAATTTGCATCATCTTTGGCAAGGAAATCGTTGATCGTTACGGCGGTTTCCTTGCGAATTTCGTCGAGTTTCGCTCTGAGATCCGCTTTCTGCCTCTTTGCATCGAATCCATAGGAATCGATGTATGCCAGAAGGCGCTCAATGCTTTCAGCCTTCTCTTTTTCTGGGGTGGGGAATATTGGATTAAGGTCTGACAAGCGCTCCTTATAGTCACCAGTAAAGTCCACACAGAAAACCTTCACCCCTCGTTGAATAGCATTTCTTACGAGGTCGAGCGCGACTTCTGTCTTGCCGGTTCCGGTCACTCCCAAGATGGCCGTGTGGTACTCGACTAGGTCATCCAGTCGAGCGATAGCATCAATATTCGTCGATGGAACTTTACCGATCTTGAACTCGCGTTCGGCCACTATTGGCTCTTCGAAAATCCGCGAGCTTGCAGAGAATAGTGGGGTGTTCATTGAAGGAAGCCAGCCATACTTGGTGAAGCCGGCATCGGATGCGTATTGCCCGAGCTGCGCTGCTCTAACTACGTGTGTCCCCCTAGGGTTTTGATCAAAGCTCTCCTCGACCGTCTCTGCACCAATGATTTGATAGAACACATCAAAACCAGACAAGTTTGCAAAAACCACGTCGCCCTCCCTGAGTTCGGATCGAGCCGCCACTTCAAATGCAATGACGCCAATCGTCGAATTTTCTACGACGAACCCAACAAGCTTGGCGTCTGCCGAACCGCTGAGCTTTGAGAGAAAATCCTTGGTCTTTCCTTCGTCATGGCTGGCACAGACAGTTCCCGCAGGAAGATCGATTTTTTCTGCCGCTGTTGCGACAACAAGCCCAGTACCAACGACTTCTGCACCCTGAACCTGCGAAAACAAAGAGACAACGTATTGCTGTTCCCCATTTGGCAGGCTCGCTGTAAACAGGCGATTGTTCGGCCACAGGGAGCCAGAGGCTAGCTTCACTCTAAGAATGTTTGGGTGGTCGATGCGGTCGATGTGGCCGACGGTGGGTAAAGCCTTTGTGTCCCCGCTATCCTCGGCCAGCTTGCGCACTGCTTCCATGATGCGTTCCATTGGTTTTCCAACAACAACAAGAATCCAGAAAAGCAGGAGCCAACTCATCTGGGCGAAAGACGTTTGATGTGCAGCAACTATGCTCACGACGGCGGGTCCCGAAAACAGTACCTCCCCCTGCCCGAAAATGGAGGTCAAACGAAAAGCGAATTTTCCCGGAGCTGATCGTCCATCCTTGTCGTGCATGAACAGTGAGTAGATAGCCAGAACGACAACTACCACCGAGAAGCCAATTAGCCACTTTCGCGTCTGTTCCAGTTCACCCACGAAAAGCGCAGCTGAACTGATATCCATTGGAATTAGGACGAGCAGCGCGCCAACTGCGCTTATTACGGCATCCCGTGGCGGAACAAACCAGGGTGCTGAAAGCAGTCCCAAGAACCAATACGAGATCGCGCAAACCAGCCATACTGTTTCTACACCGCCGGTAGGTATTAGACTTCCGGTTGCCCACCAAAACACGAAAAATCCAATTGCCGCGTTAGCAATAAGCACAAAGCTGCGTTCTTTCAAGGAAGCATAGGTTCTCATCAAGAAAAGTGCTCCATAAATTTGTTGCTTTCTCTTTACCCTAGTTATTCACCTTGGGGTTGAGACCGGGTAATTCACACTCGGTTCCTACAAGCCGCACCCAGCCTAGCCACCCGAGTGATGTGTAGCACCAGTTGATCCGAAGCGCAGTCTGCGACAATGCTTGCCAATGTCTGCATTGGTGAAGCTGCACCGCAGCGTGTCTGATCGGTGCTAGTGGCAGCAATGGGCCGATCGCGCCCTGGTTGGGGTTCGGCGGTCTCGGTTTTGCAAAGGGCGCTATCTGCGCTTCGCGGACATCAGCTTAGTGCGCAGCATAGCCTGGCCCTACTGAGCAGACTTGAAGGTCTGCTTTCCGGAAGCCTTTCGCGCTCGCAGAGACCCCTTCGCTGCGCCTTGCATGAATGTCGCGATTGGGCTGGAGCCTTCTTCAAAAGGGTGCAGAATTCTCATTTTCACCCATCACAAGCGCAACCTGGCCCCTTACGACATGTCTTGCTACGACTGATACAAGAGTTTCCGCAAGCTTTCCCCTTACGACAGGTTTTGCAGCAAGCGGCATTCCAAATTGTCGCTTCAGTATTGAGACCAAGCGCACGAAGGCGTTCCCAAGTCGACGCCGTGTAGGCGGCCGGGATGGTACGTTCTTGTTGATTTGGCACGCTGTGGTTTAGATCAGCCGCGGCATTTAGACCGCCACCAGCCACCACAGCGAAAATTACAAATATGCAGAGAAATGTGCGCATGGTTCCCCCAAGAATGAATCACCTAAAAATTGCATGCATCCTGCAACTATCAACTGAGCTACATCAAGGCGGAATGGGAACTACAGAAAAACTTCTCGGCTGCCCTCACCCGAGTTCGACGCTTCGGAGAGGATGACAGCTTCAAACAACGAAGTGTACAGCGGACCAATTGCAAAGTCCCGGGATCTGACGAGAGGACTAGAAGGGCTATGCCGCAGTCGCACAGGGGAAAGCCGCCCTTCTCCGCAAGAGCAGCCTCAAATCCTGGTCAAACGGCCCAGACCTGAGACTGAACTGCCACTCCAGATATCGGCGTCGATGGCTGCTGCCAGCCCAATCGCGACATTCATGCAAGGCGCAGCGAAGGGGTCTCTGCGAGCGCGAAAGGCTTCCGGAAAGCAGACCTTCAAGTCTGCTCAGTAGGGCCAGGCTATGCTGCGCTCTAAGCTGATGTCCGCGAAGCGCAGATAGCGAAATTTGCAAAGTCGCGAGATCTGACAGCCAAGTGTCGATCCTACGCTGCATCAGCACTGGAAAGAGCTGACCTTCGCTGCCAGTGCAGCCACCGATCATCATCGAAAGGACGAGATGCGGGACGAAGTGTGAATTCGCTGCGGCTGCACTAATGTCTGCTTGTGAAAAAAGCAGTGGGGCGACACAATGTGCCGCCCCTTCAGATAGATTATGAACGCGAGACTTACAGATCGCCCACAGTCGTGCTGCGGATGTTCTGCCACTGTTCTTCTGCTTTTGAAATCGTGCCTGCGCGGTCTTTGTTGAATTCATCATAGATTGCGCGGTTCAGGAAAACGTAGAGCTTGTCGTCGATGACCGCGTGGAACTCGGGGTCACCGTCGAACTTTTTGCCTACGGAAACACCGAAAGTGCAGTAGCCGCCGTTCTGGGGTAGGTACTCAGCGGGGTTAACTTCGAAGGTCTTCATGTTGGCTTCGGTCGAAAAGTAATACGCCACGCCATCATGCACAGCTGTGTAAGCAGCTGAACCCTCGACCGGGTTTGCGGTTTCGATGAACTCAACCGGGTCTACGCCGTGCAGGCCCAAAGGCGCGCCGGCTGCGGTGATGCCGCGAGAAACGTTGTATTCGTCTGCTGCCATTGCGGCCGTGCCGCTGAGAGCCAGGCTGGTCAAAAGAGCGGAGGCGATTGCGAGTTTCTTGAACATTGGAAAATCCCTTTTTGTCTGCGAGGGCTCGACAGTCGAGCTCTCATCTAGTGCTGATTGAGATATCCGGTCAGAACTATTTAGCAATACAATCAGTTTCTTTATGAACTGTTCGTATGATTTTTCGAACGATCTGCAAATCCTCGGAGAATTGAGAAGGTCATTCAAGGGTTCGGTCCGGTATCGGGGAATTAGACAAAGGATGTCTTCAAACGCGAAAGGGGCCGCACATGCTGCACGGCCCCCAATTACGTCACTGAGGCTCAAGCGCCCAATGCCTCGTCTTCCGGCTGATGGAGCCCAACAACCAAGAGGACGGTTGCACCAAGCAGCGCGTAGTACCAGAAGTCGAGGCTCGCAAAGCCTAGCACAAAAGGCGCTGCGACGAAGACAACGCCAACCAAGCCATCAACGGCCAAGTGGAGACTGTAAGGTAGGACACGGATAAGGCCGAGGTGGTGATCAGTAAGAACCGTCAGCCCGAAGGCGGCGACTCCGGTCGCAACTGATAGCCAAAGTGCCAGTGGGTTTTCCGCGCCGAGGCCGAAGATGAATGGCATGGCAATGAGGCCGATGGCGACCGGGTAATCGAGATATGCGTGGATGGATTTGGTGACGAAGCGTAGAGACATGGTACTTTTCCTCATGGTTAGAACTGCAACGCAGCATTGATGAGGCCAAACTAGGCTCTTGTTTCGGCTTCAACTATGTCCAGAGGTTTGTAAAATTATGCAGATCGTTCAGGCTTGCGCACGAACGAGTTTTTGTGACCTGCGGAATTCGGCAGGCGTCATTCCAGTTTCTTTCTTGAAAACACGTGTGAAGGACGAGTCGGAAGAGTATCCGGCACTTTCAGCCGCTTCTGTGAGCGACGCACCCGGTTCCAGCAGAACGCGTTTGGCAAGTTCCATACGCCAACGCGTGACGTATTCCAACGGTGTCATATTCATCGTCTTTTGGAACTGAACGGCAAAGCTTGTTCGCGACATGCCTGCGGCTTGGGCAAGAGTTTCTACCGTCCAACCCTCTGTCGGTGACTTGTGAAAAGCATCGAGTGCACGGCTGAGATTCTTGTCAGAAAACGCGCCCAATCCCCATTCTGTTGCCTCATCGCCGTCGATGAAGCAGCGGATGGCTTGCGCGAAAATCGCTTCTGACATTTTCAGTGCAATAAGGTCTCCACCCATCTTCGCGCCGCCTGCCTCTTCCCCGATCATGCGGAGTGTGGCTTCCATCCAGCGTCCGGCGCTTTCGCCATAGTTCTTAAGGTGAATGTAGGGGGGCAAACGGTCCAATAGGATATGGCGAGAACTCGGATCGAAAGAGAAGTGTCCGCAAACCAGTTGCGTTTCGCTCTGCGGCTCTTCGCCGCCGTAGACCAACACGCCTGAGCCGTCGTAACCGGATTTTTCCAGCACAACGTCAAGCGGCAGGATCGTCCTCTCGGGCTCATGCCCACAATAGAGCGAGTGCGGCGTGCCATGCGGAATGATCACAAGATCGCCTTGGGCGAGGTCGACGATTGTGTCCGTTCCATCTACATGCACCAGGCAACCGCCCCGATGCGCAAAGTGGAATCTAGCGACGTTCTCGTAGTTCGGAACAGCCACACCCCATGGCTTGGAGAACGACGTGCGAAAGTACAGCGTTCCCTGCATCGAGAGGTTCGTCAGGATATGGCTAAGGAGATCAAGCATAGGAGATACCTACGCGAGTTGACGGGCATGTACAGAGGTTTGAACGATCTGCACAAGAATTCGGACGTTTGGCCATAAGCGCTGAGGTCGACACCAGCATCGAAAGAACCAACAATCGCCGCATTGCTGCCAACGCGCCGCTCGGATACGGCAGCTCAAGGACACAAGGGACGACACGTTGACACATGAGATTACATTTTCCCGGCTGGTTGATGTACCGGCTTCCGAGATTGCTAGGCATATGTCCGACCCGAGGGTTGCCGAACATATGCCGCTCTTGACCGGTGCATGGGACACGGAGATGGCAATCCAGTTTGTCAAAATGAAAGAGGAATACTGGGCGCGGGATGGACTCGGGCACTGGGCATTTCTGGTCGATGGAAATTACGTTGGGTGGGGTGGTTTCCAGAAAGAAGGTCAGGAGTGGGATTTTGGACTTGTCTTGCGGCCACATGCGTTTGGTTTTGGCAGGCGCATTTCAAAGAAGGCCATAGAGTTAGCCATCGCTGACGACCGCATTCCATTTGTGACGTTTTTGCTGCCACCATCCAGAAAGAACCTTGGAGCGCTCGGAAGACTTGGTGCAGAGCACGTTGGCGATATCGATTACGACGGAGAGAGGTTTCTGAAGTTCCGATTGGAAACGACGTAGTTACGCAGCTGCTTAGCAGACCTTCATGCACGGCGCAGCATCGGTCAACTGGGCTCGCTGCCGCCTTGCGGCGACGCAGCGCCGGGCTGTCCGCCGTGACAGCGTTCCTGGCTACCCGTGATCGGCTCGAGCCAGCCCGAAGCGGCCGTAGACAAGGGGTGCCGCGCCAAAGATGCTGCCGGTGCGAAAATCCATGGTCACTTTCCCGGAAGCGGACCATCGGCAGGGCCAAGCTGCCTCATGCGATGCTGCGGGGTGCACCGCGGGCAGCGGGGCGCTCAGCATGAGCCCAGGGGCGTGACCGGCTCATAGCCGACCTCTGCCGCTGGCGCAGCGAACTATTCTCCACTGCGAAGCGGACATGGACCAGAGCTGATGCGTAGTAACGGTGGTCGCACGCGACTCGCTTGTTTAAGCATGAAATTCACTGGCCGGTAGAGTGTCTTACAGGTAAGGTCCATCGAGCTTGATGATTGAATGTTGGCGTCGGGGTGACAATGGATGACTGGGCCAAACTTTTGACAGCGGTTGCTGCGGTCCTTGGCGCAGTTGCATGGCCTTTAGCGCTATTCCTAACAGCTTTGCTGTTTAGGGAGGTGCTACGATCCGCCATAAATCGCATTCCATCTATGCTCGATCGTGTGAAGACGGCTTCGATCGCGGGCGTGAAGGTTGAGCTTGAGCGCGTGGCTGATGCGGAGACGGAAGAAAAGGCTGGGAAGGTCACGCCAAATCAAAAGGAAGTCGCCGCTCGAATCGCGGTTGAGAAAAGTGACCTAGGCTCGCAGCCTCTTTTGAAGGAATTAGACCGACTGTGTTTGGAATTTGACGCTCTTCGACGCGATTTCCCGTCGGGCGACATCCGTACACGTGCAATGACGCGAATTGTGGTTCAAATGCGTTCGCTCTCCCCTAGTCTCATAGAGTTTTTAGATGCGTATAAAGGATCAGGCTCCGCAGGTAGTCGTCTAGCAGCGATAGCAATGATGCAAATGGTGCCCATGTCAGCTGATGTCAGCTGGCTTGAAGGCAGATTTTCGTCTGAACCGCCGTTCTTATTTTACCACGCGGCGTTAGCTCTCCAAAACGCTTTGGACAGCCCCGGCGCGAGTGAGAAAAGACTACTAGAGATAAGGGAAGCCGCACGACGCTCGCTGGAAAGAGTGAAAAGCTTCAACGGTGTGCCCGATCATTCGACAATCGAGGTGCTGGAGACGATGATCGTGGGCACAAACTCAAGTGGACCTGGGCATGATTAAGATTGACATTTGTAATGTGGCGGAGCGCCAAGCATAGACCTTCCAGCCAGAAACCTGGGCGGTGGGAGCCCATAACGGACCTTGGGTTGCAGCTACGCAGCTCGGCCAATTTCGGATTGATGAGTTGTCAGTGAATGTCCGCTCACCGAAGGATCCAATGCCCTCCCTTGATGAACCATGCGGCCCGGGCATTCTCTTACGGTTGCGAATTACCTACCGGGCGAAAGCATGCTGCAGCACGCCCTGCTGTACGTGTCGGCGGCTTACCTGCTGACAGGGCCTGTCCGATGCAATGAATAGCAAGAAAGTGGGGGCATTCCTCACCAGGCAGTGAGGTGGTCAAGTAGAACGAAATGTACGATGTGGCCGAAGACCTCGATCAATACGTGCTGCCCGCCGTTCACCGGCCGCGACAGCGTGGCTACTTCAAGCCACGCTTAGAAAGAATGACAGGATAAGTGGGACGACCTTCTCTGCTAGCAGCTTGAAGTCCGGGCGCAAGTGCGCGCCTCAGTCTGCGTGTGCTTCTTCGGCTGCAGCCTTTTCAGCGGCGGCAAACATATTCTTAACGGTCTGTTGGCTCCGGTCCTTCACAGACATCTTTTGGGACTCGCCGTACCGCTCTGGAATGGACGAACCGGTAATCCGATTGACGGCTTTGTCCTTCAACTTGACATTTATCCTACGCATCTTGGTTCCCCTGATACCTTTGGTTGCGCCTTTCCATGAAATCTCTGTTGAATTCAACATCAAAGTAGTGCTTTCGCTTTGTCCAGACAAACCCGTCCGACTTTGAGATAATCGCAACGTCGACAGGGCCACCTACAGTCTCAAGTGATGAATCCATCTTTCTCCGCAAAGAGGTAATCTCCACAAGAGCCTCAGCCATAGCCGCCATTTCTTCTTTGGGTAGAGAGTTTACCACTTTTAGAAGGTTGGCGACAGATTCTTCGTGCCGATATTCTTTGAAGTCGGTTGAAAACTGCTTAACCATAGCGCGGTTGGCTTTCTTTTGCCGTTCTAGTTCGACAACGCGATCTGGTTCTGGGACATAGTCTTTGACAAGTTCTGCAGCTTTCAGGTCGAGGGTCTGCAGAAGGGTCTGTCGAGTATAACTCAGATATTGAGGTAGCGTACCTTCCACAAAAAGATTGGCTACATCGGCTTGTGCGAAAGGGAGGATGGCACCAGAAGTTCCGCCTTCATTCATGTTGTTTTCACGAACCTGCCAGGCTCTGACCTTCCCTTCTAATTCGCCATCGACACACATTTCGATAACGACAGGCAGGAGTTCCGAGTCGCCATATCCGGCGAAGACAACCCCCGTCTCGAACTTCGTTTCGAAAGCTCTCCGCGACCGTTCGTAGCAAAGCGTTATCATCTTGGAGTGCATGGTCTGGGTGACATGCATTCCAAGCTCTTCCACCATAAACTCTTTGATCTTTTGGGAGTGTTTCTTGCGGTACTGATCACGAGAGTATCCGTCGAAGAGGAGGGGATAGTGATCCGCTTCTTCGATTTTCTCGGAGATTGCAGCGATAAGTTGTTGGCGACGTTTTAGCGAACCACTGGCAGTCATAGCTTTTTGGGTTTGGCTGATGGCGTTAAGGATTATGTACCATCCTGTCAAATCGGCCAGTGGTGTTGGAGGAACAACCAAGCCGTCCAAAAAACCCAGAAAGCACCCAACATACTCTTCTACCGTGGAGTATGTTGTTTTTCCGAGGCTTTTTCTAAATTCCTTAATCACAACTTCCCAAGGCAAGCCGCAGTAGTCCCCGCTTCCGAAGACCATGACTGCAACGTCGTTTGATGGTGCTAGATGAAAAAGTTTGTTGGAATTCTTCCATACCCGGTCGCGGCCGATCGTTACGGCGCTATCGGCGGCCAGAGCGATGCCCGACCTATTAATAATTGCGACCTCTGCAGTCATAAGGCGAATCCAGTATCAAAAGTTCTTGCGAAGCAGTTTTTTCAGAGAGGGTACTAGATGTCGAGACATGGCAGTCAAAAACACAGCATTTCGATGGTGGTCGGATGCCGTTCAGCGACTTCCAGAAAGGATGGCTGGAGGCGCACGATGTGCTGGCGACTGAGAAGCTGCCGACGCGGGCGCAACCGGCAACCGGCGACCAGGCCCTCTGACCGTGCCAGACCTGAAAGTGGACTTTGGCTAAATCTGCTCGCCACTGATCAGGAGCATAAATTTTCAGCTGCAGCGAAAGTCCGCAAGGTCCCGCACTGTGTAATTTCACCGGTTCCAGAACCTCGCGGCCGCAGCGAACGGCAGAAGCGGCGGGCTGCGCCGCAGCAAAAAACCTCGGTCGGTTGCGTCAAACGGCCGAGTTTGCAAAGGGCGCTTCCTGCGCATAGCAGTCGAAAACAGGTGCCCCACCCTCAATTCTCAAGTGGTGGAGCACGAGGCGATAGTCGGTGCCGCAGTCAGTCACAAGCGTTGGACAACTCACGCCAGGCCCCGCAATCCT
>Ga0098068_1000357_pt1 | contig 18608 bp, 21 predicted proteins | sample 26BtaG_FD_75059 | JGI IMG/M metagenome (GOLD analysis project Ga0098068, IMG submission 75059) | Marine viral communities from Cariaco Basin, Caribbean Sea - 26B_WHOI_OMZ_CsCl | ecosystem: Environmental > Aquatic > Marine > Oceanic | place: Caribbean Sea: Cariaco Basin | collected 2014-11-09 | reverse complement strand
CTTTTCGCTGCATACGCTGTTCTGGTGCAAGCGATTCATCATCTGCCAATGGATCGGTCCAAACCCCTTCTGGCTGTTGAGTAAGCTGCGCCCTGGTCGACCGTTGAGAGAGTCGCTGCCTGGCCGTCGTCCCCAGCGCCCCTCCATACCCACCCCCATACCGGGCCCGGTGGCGACGCTCGTCCATGAACATGGTCAACGCACGGTCCTGCTGCCGCTGTCGTCTACGACCAACGCCTGCTGCATACGCAGCCGCCCCCACGGCAGCCCCGGATGGTTGGTGTTCAAACCTGATTGCCATTGTTCTGACCTCCGGTGGGTTTTTATCGTTTTGCTGCTTCGCACATATCATCCAGTCAACAACCCGTCAATCTAGCAGTTCCTCCAGTTGCTCTACAGCCTCCTTATTCGAGTTGAAGACATTTCTCAGTTTGCTCCGTGCCCACGCATCCAATTCGTTCAGCTTCTCACGCCTCTCAGCACACCCGCAAGGTCTTCCCAACCATTCAGTGACTCGCTCCTCCGTAATACCTATGCTGCTCAGTGCGCGTTTTACCATATCACCCAATAATATCCTGCGAGGCTTTCTCGGAGACCTCGTGGGAGTGCCTCCCTGGCCGGGGCCTCGCCCCTCCTCCCACGCGATCCAGTATTTATTTCCGGGTGACTCGCCTCTGGCCCCCATATTACACAGTTCGACCATCCTGGTTGATTTGAGGCACTTGTGCCTTGAACACTGATAGCTCCCTACGCCTTCTGCTAAGGGACTGCACTGGCAAGCAACGGTCACGCTGACACCTCGTAACAGAAAGACCCCGTGGACAGACTGCAACAAGAACACGCCAAATCAGACTCATAGACAAAGAACGAATCATGATCGCAATCACCGCTTTGAGTTCCCGGAGGACAGCCAAAACTGAGAAACAACGGGTCACACGTCGAGTCAGCTTCGGTGGCTAGACGTTGGTTGATGGGCCCGTCTCGGCAGTCATCGGAATCAAAGCACTCGCCTACTATGATTAGCGTGAAATCTTCCGGGTCACTGCCGATTTCGGGGCAGGTTAGAGTGATGTCCCAATCAATGGTCCCGTAGGGGCATGAAAAGGTCATTCTCCCCGTCCAGTTCCCAGTCAATCTGTCCCAGGTAAGCGTGGTGGTCTTCCCATCGGCGGGGGACATGCAGCCTGTAGCCCTTGCCGTAACCGTAAGTTCTGCTGGAAGTACGATGCCGTCACAGTCGCAACTGCACATAGGACAATCTTCGTGGGTCTCGAAAGCCTGCCACCACTCCCATTCGTCTAGGTACAATTCCTTTTCTTCAGCCGGTGGCTCTAACGACCCGCTTCCTATCCCGGTATACCAACGATCAGATCCTCCCGTGTATAGGCTGAAATCACTGTTTCCGTATACGGCAGACAGGACAGCATCACTGATGGAAGCACAAAACACACTATCATTAAGGGTAGCTATGAATAGCCGTCGATACGGTGGGACACAGATTCCCGCACGATCCGGGTCCAAATGGCCTATGGTCTCGCCCACCACCTCTTCCGAAGCTATGCCCGTGGCTGCTCCGTCCATCCCCACCCGTGTAGATAGTGTAATTACCATCGGGTCGTCTAGCGTGAGCGTAGCTACGTGCATGGCCCCCAGGACTTTCGTCACAGGGTTGAACTCTACGCCTAACAGCAAGGAGACAGAGAGACCAGTACCTGAGAGCAAGTGGTCGTTCAGCGTATAGATTCTGGCGTGCATCGACGCCGATGGCTCTGGGTGCGGTTCCTCCCAAATGGCTCCTGAAGGACCCGTATCATAAGGTGTAACTATCGCTCCCTGTAGGATGGTCGGTGTACCGTTCGGACAGTACGCCTCAATTTCAAAGTTATCAAACCCTGCGGGTTCATGCCAATTCGACCCTAGAGTCACACTATTGGCACGGTTGAAAGCATCGCTGCTTATCACGCAATGGAAATCGCAACAACAACGTCGCCTTCCCATCGCTCACCCCCTAAGTTCCCGATCCTGATGCTGACAGCGAACTGGACGATGAAGACGACGGTGAACTGGACGGCGACGGTGACGACGACGGCGAACTAGACGTTGAGCTAGACGGTGATGGAGAACTAGACGGTGAACTTGATGGTGAAGCCGATGGTGAACTGGACGGGCAGCACGGCTGCTCGGCGCTACAGTCAAGGCTGACGCACTCAAAAATCGTCCCGTGCGTGGTGCTCGGACGAGGCGTGAACAGACCTGTAGCTCCAGCATCCGGATAAGGCACATCGTAGCGATGGTCGATGGCCTTTACCTCGATAGAACAGTCGTCGTAGTCCCAGTCGTCTGTGTCTGGGTCCCACACCCCCATGTAGCAGTCGAACGCCGTAGCCTGCCCCGGATGATCCTCTTTCAGGCACAACTCGACAAGTATCGCCATTGGCGATTCAAGGAGCATCCAGTTGATTAGCTTGTCGTCGTCGTCATACAACTCCTCCACTTCTTCCGTTAGGTCTGCCGGATGTCCGGGAGTGACTGTCGCTACTCCCGGGTTTTGCCCAACCCTGATCGGCGCATCAACGGGAGTTGGGGCGTGCCGACCACCTTCCACACCGGGGCGCCCTGGATGGATTCCCTGCAACGGAAGGATTGCGGCATATACCTGGCCAACCTTGTAAACCCCCACGATACGACTGCCATACGGCTTCGCCACTGCGACGGTGTTGTAGAACCTGTTGGTGCGGGTATCGTGACCACGACACACCACGTAATCCCGGTGCGTGTCCTCCTCGGCGATCTGGAACATCGCAGTGTAGGGGAAGATCCCCGGAATCATCAGTGGCGCACGGTCCCCCCCAGCCGCATCCGGCCGAAACGCTGGAGGCAGCTTGTAATGGGGGGTCGGTTGCCGTCTCTTGCGGCGTGTCATGGACCCACCTCTAGCGAACGTCGCAGAGCAGGTGTGCCCAGGAGATCGCGGCAATAACGGCTGTTCCCGAGGCATCGTCATCGACCGACGTAGTGACCCTCACATCAAGGATGTTGCCCGCAGACAGCGCGGTCGCTGTGATCGAGAAGTCGATGTTTGCGAACGTCAGCGAGTTCATGGTTGTCGCTGCCGTGGCGCAGAGGTCGGAGCCGATCGCATCGTCGGGATCGTCCTGTTGCTTGTATACCTCGCAATCCAATGTAGCGGCCTGGTCGGCTATGGTGGTAATCATGCCAGCCATAAACCGTAGCGTGACGGAATTACCGGCTTCATACTCCCAGGGCAACTGCACCAACACGCGAGCGTAGTTGAGTTGAGCGGAGCCCTCAGAGTCGTGGTCATCGGCCTGAAGCGTCGGAGTGGCCGATCCGAATGTCCCCTCCACCAGGCCAAGGTCGTCATTCGCGCCAGCAGACGGCAGCACCACGGCCATGTCGTCCCATGTGCGGAACGAGGTTAAGGGAATTGGAAATGACGCAAGCGCCGTTTGCGCCAGAATGTTGGCCCTCGTTTTGGCCGGCGTGATCGCGCCCGTGATACGAGCGCTGCCCGGAACGATCAGGTCGCCGGGCAAGGTTGTCGGGTTAGCCATTTTGTCTCTCCTTTAAGGTTGACAGTTGAAGGCCATTTCAGAAAAATAAGACGAGCCGACCGGAAGCGCGAACTTCCGAACGGCTCTTGCCACCATTACCTAACTGGAGGTTCAGATGGCTAAAAGTGATTCTAAGCAGTTGTCGGCCCACGCGAAAGACGAAACCGGCAACGTCTACGGCAGGCTGACGGTCATTGACTACGCAGGACGATCCAAAAGCGGTGATTCTCTGTGGATTTGCCGTTGTGAATGCGGGAATACGAGCACGGTCGCTCGTGGGGACCTTCGTAAGAAGCATGGGGGCACCAAGTCGTGCGGATGCGGACGGAAGACGCAAGGTGGAGGACATAGAACCCCGGAATACACGACTTGGAAGGAAATGAAACGCCGCTGCTACAACCCGCGATATGGAGAATACCGCCTTTATGGTGGGCGGGGCATCACAATCTGTGACCGCTGGAGAACGTCCTTCGTCAACTTCCTGGCCGATATGGGGCCAAAGCCATTTTCGGAGGCGACCATAGACAGGATCAACAACGATGGCAACTACACGCCTGACAACTGTCGTTGGGCGACGAAGCTCCAGCAGAGCCAAAATAGCCGCAAAGCTAGAATGCTGACGCACAACGGCGAAACACTGTGTATCCGTGAATGGGCACGCCGACTTGGAGTTGCGCACCGCACCATTATCGCGCGTTTGGAGCGAGGGTGGTCCATAGGGCGGACTGTGACCACCCCCGCAATAACCGATTGTATTCCGCACCGTAACAGACACTAAGACACACTCTTTCTCTTGTTAGGGCGTCAACCATCCTCCGCCGCTGTCCCCCAAACCAACAACCACTTCAGCCAGATCCTTATACGAAGGCCCAACATCTTCGCGTCTCTCGACGAATCCGTACAGGCCGACCAGCGTCTTGTTCCGCTCGTCGAGCTGGTACGTCATCAACTGCATGTTCTCTGTGTTTACCCCTTTCTGCCCCTCCAGCCGGGTCACAAACTCGTTCATCTTCTGGACGATCATCTTGTGCTTGTGTTCCGCCAGCGTGGAGGCGTTCTGCGCCGTCAGAGCCGCATACCGATCCTTGCCCGCGATAATGCCCTGCACGGCGGCGTTGAGTTGCTGCAACAGAACGTCCCGTTCCGCCATGGCCACCCGCGACACTTCCTGCTGAGCCGTGTTCTGCCTGTCGATGCCTTCAAGCTGCTGCTTCTCGATCTGCTGCAACTGCTCCAAAAGCCGGTCCCGTTGAGTTTGTTCGGCTCTCCACACGTCCACCGACAACCCGTGCTTCTTTTCGATTCCGTCCAATATCTGCGTCAGAACGCCTTGTATTGCAGCGAACAGTCGTTCCTCGGTCCCAATCCCGAGTTTCGCCACATCCGACGTAGCTGCCCGCTCCCTGTCCATGGCATCAAGGATCTGCTGAACCTCCCTCATGAACTGGTCATGCAGTTGTTGCTTCGTGGCCATGCCGGTTTTGGCCACATCAGAGGTGGCTGCTCGCTGTCGGTCCATCCCGTCAAGGACTTGTTGGATCTCCCTCATGAACTGATCGTGCAACTGTTGTGTGATGGCCATATCAGTCTTGGCTACGTCAGCCGAGGCTGCTCGTTGTCGGTCCATTCCATCCAGATACTGCTGAACCTCCTTCATGAGCTGGTCATGCACCTGCATACGAAGCGCAGCAATCTCGCTGCTCATCTGTTGTTCAATCGTGTGTTCCCTGTCCTCAGCCTCTATCGCCTTTAGCCGTGTTTGGAGTTGTTCGGTATATAGCCGGTGCTGCTCCTCGTTTTTCCATTTCGTGTAGATGTCTCGAAGCTGGTACACCCGGTCGGATGCTTCCATTGTCTGTATGCGAACCTCTTGGATCTTCGTGTACAATCCAGACTCAACCTCGATCTCCAGCCGGGACATGGCATCCTGCGCCCCGAGGATGGCCTGTCGACCTGACAACGTTCGGTTCCGCACCTCCTGGAGCAGTCCGTATGTTCCGGTGATCTGGGCCGCATGGTATCGCAAGCTCTCCTGCCGAAGCGAATGAACCCGATCCTTACCGTTCAGACTGCGACCACGCATTTCTACCTGTTGACCGTACAGCCGATGCTGGTTCTCCCATTTCTCTCGGTTCAGCCGATCATTCAGGGCAACAATCTCTTCGTTGTGGTCGCGCGTGTTCCTCGCGGTAAAGTCAACAGCATCGGCAGCGGTATACAACCCGCGATCAGTCAATAGGCTCAGTTCGTTTGAGAGCGAAGCGGTAAACTTCTCGTTGATCCTCGCACGATCCGTGGCACCAAGATCGTCCAGAAACCCGGTCGCAACCGAGGCGTGAGTTGTATAGTCCGTCTCCAGCAACGAAAGCACCGCGTTGTAATCGGAGGCATGGGTTGTGAGTGTAGCATCCTCCTGATTCAGCAGTGACGTGATTTCAGCGTCCAAAGCGGTATAGTCTGCGAGCATCGTTGTCAGCAACGTGCCTACCGTACTCACAAATGTCGCCACGTTGGTGTTGGCATCCAGCAGTAAGCCATCAATCGTGCCTACGTGAGCAGTGTAATTGGCGGCGAGTTCCACCAAATGGGATTCGTACTCCGTGATATGGTCATTCAACTGCGACTCTGCTGTTGCCAGGATCGCCAGTGCGGCCGTGTTGTGCGTTGTAAAATCGGTGGCCAAGAGTGCCACTGCGGTAGCGTAGTCCGTTAGGAATGAACTAAGGGCATTCACCTTGTCAGTAATCAGGGCCTCCACGTTCGTCCTGGTTGTGTCACCATGCGTTTCGGGCTCTGCCAGTTTCGTCGAATAGTCACTCAAGTGCGTGGCGAGAGAAATCGCTTCATCGGCCAACTGTGTCTCCACCGTCGACCTAGCCGTATCCCCGTGGGGACCTGGCTTCGCCAACTCAATCGCATATTGTGACAAGTGTGAAGAGAGAGAGGAAACCTCGCCAGTCAATAGTGCCTCCACCTCCGTCCGTGTCGTGTCGCCGTGGGGTTGCGATTCTCCTCGTTTGGTCTCGTGATCTGTTAGGTATGAGGCGAGAGACGATACTTCGTCGGCTAATAGCGTTTCCACCGCCGCCTTCGCCAATATCTGTTCTGTCTCCAACTCCCCAAGCCGAGTGCTCTGGTCCGCGATGAATGACGCCAATTGATCTGTCGAATTGGTGAGCAGCGTGTTGATTAAAGTCAGGTGGGCGCTGTAGTTGGTATCAAACTCAACGAGCTTCGCCACAAAGTCCGTCATGAATGTACTGAGGTAGCCTGCCTGCGCCGTAAGTAGTCCCCCGACTGTCGTTGCGTTTGTATCAGCATTCGTCTCCAGGTCATCCAGCTTCGTGTCCAGCGCCGTCAAGGCGGTCGTGGAAACCGCCATGTCGGTTACAAGCTGGGTCCGATTCGCCTGGATCAGGTCACCCACTTCGTCCATGTAGGCTCGGAGGTCGCCAAGATAGAGCGAGGCGTAATTATTCTGCTCGGTAACCTGGTCATCAAAATGGCTCTGGGTGCTGTTGATTAACTCCGTCCAGTTCGTCACGATCTGATTGTATCTCACCTCGTTTGCCGCCAACGCAGTGTTGTAAGCGGTCGTGTAGGAGTTTAGGAGGTGTTGTAGAATGATTTCATTCTGAAGAGACTTTCTTCCCAGCGTGTAATACGGTGTGGGCGGAACGGTGGTGGTGTCATTCGTGACGCTGGTAATTTCCCAGCCTTGCGACAAGAGCCACCCAACCGAATCAGCCGGGATGTTCGTAATGGTATTGGCTATCCACCACAATGCAGACCACGGCGAAACGATCGGGTCGATTATGAGCGTATCCTGACCCGGATCTTGACTTGGAGGTTGAGTTGCAGGCATGATTTATCTCCGTGTCGGCCTTGGGGGAGCAAGAAATGTCATCTAAGTCCTCCTACCGCCAATTGCCCGAAGTATGGGATCGAATCGTGATCGACTCATACGCCCATTGTGCGCTCGACGTAAGCAACACGCAGATCCACATGGCCCTCGTGCGGGGGTAGCTAGTAAACGAGCGACCGGCCGACCACGACCCCGACGTATGAGCATACGCATCGCCATCCTGTGTCTCTCCGGCCAAATACTCCGTGATTGCAGCCTTCCCGTTCACGCACGCCTCTTCAGCCGTTTCTCCTGTGATGATCTTCCAAAGCACGGTTCCACTGTTGGCAGCAATCATCCCGTGAATCGCCGTCAGCCTCCCATACATACCAGTGCCGCCTAGCCGAATTGGCCCGATGAGTAGATAACTGTTCGTTGTATCCGTGTCGAAAGGCCAGAACTGGTCCCGTTCTATGTCATAGAACCAGTCAGGATCGTTCGTTAGGTGAATGTAGATGCCCCGGTCGGTGTGGTTATACGTCAGCGTGCAAGCGGTATCGGATACTCCAGTAAGGTCTTCGGGAACCTTGTTTTCCGAGAGTGCCTTGAGCCCGCTTCCATCGACACCAACCGAATACAGTCCGCTCGATGAGAGAAAACAAGCCGTGTCCTCGACCAGGCACCATGCGTCGGCTCCGATGATTCCCACTTCATCCGACACCCTTTGCCGCGTCCCGGTGTGCAGATTCCCCTGATGCACCCACGTCTCGTCGGCTGTGAATCCGAGCAGGTATCTATCCTTGTGAGGAATCAGTGCGACCACGGTGCCCCCCGTCGCCCCACCATAGGAAAACTGAAACAGGGCCGGACGCTGAGCGTCTGACACGTCCGAACTGAGGGCCGTGTCCGTGTCGTCTCCCTGCCGCGTGGCAGTCACAGCATTGGTGCTGAACGTCAGCACGCGGTCTCGGTAGCGAATCTCCGAGGGGCGTGAACCTGCCGAGATGCCCGTGAAGCTCCCTCCTCGAAGTCGATTGGTCAGGCCATCCTCAAGACGGCAATTGATCGCCCAAGGAGACGAATACTCGGCCTGCCGACGACCATGCTCCTGCACGAATCGGCGGACGACCCCCGCACTGGGGAACCGCAATTCACGAATCTGGGGACTACGAGACATGGTTACTTCGCTGGCGCAAGGCTGCGCTCACACTCCTTCTGCTTCTCCAGTGCTCCATCATCCCAGTCAGGGACTGGTGCAAAATGGTCAATAAGCCAGGAAAGCGGTCGCGCCGCTTTGGGCCATTTATCGTTCAGCCACAACTCTCGTGAATACTTCCTGGCCGCGTCGATCTGGCGCTGGTTGATCGGGTACGGCCAGGAAGATTCTCCGTTTCTACCGAAGTTGCCGGTGCGGAACAGGTGGGCAATCCAGGTCTTGAGCGACGTGACCATTTTGCCACCGGACAACCAGCTCTTGCACGCCAGCTCGGTCCCGAACTGCCCCCAGGAGCCATGTCCCTCATCCATGCCGCCAAGTTCCCAGAACCGATCCCGCTCCATCATAAACGCACAACCAATGCAGCTCATGGTCTCGATTAGCCCAGACTTCGCTTCTTCCTTGACTTCCGGCCGACGCTTATGCTTCCGCCAATACTGGAAATGGAGGTTGCTGTCGAATCGCCACGATACGGTGGGCTCGTACTTGCTCCGCTCTTGCCATACCATAATCATCGTAAAGTCACTGCCGCCACACTCCTCACACTTCTTCGGCGTGGTTCCTTGATAAACTCGTTCACCACACTCATTGCAATGCCAGTCGAAAACGTGAAGCCTGTGCATCGACGGGATCATTGTCCAATCCGGCCGCATGTCCCCCATCATCTTGACATCGAAGCCATCATCCGTCTTGCAATGTGCGTCCAGCTTCATGACATACTTGGCTTTGCTCAGTGTTGCGCCGGCATTCGTAGCCGCTCGCTGGCCAACCGCTTCACTAAAATGAAGCATTTGCAGCCGAGGGTGGTCTTCCAGCGGCGGATCAGGCCAATACCCATCGGCAACGGCAATGACTTCCGTGTCATCGCCACTGTGAGCCAGTACGTCGTCAACAGTGTGACGCATGAATTGTTCGTTACGCCCAGGAATAATGACGCTCAACGCCTTAGCTCGCGACACGTTCTTTTTTCCTCTGTTGCTTGTACCAGAAGTTCCGTCCCGTCTTCCGGCTCAGGTTGTGAAACAGCCCCATCGGGTTGTGATCTACGTCTCCGCACCACTTCCCTGTTGGGAACACGTAGATAGTCGGTCTAAACGCACACACCTCTGCGCCCGTCTCTTTCTGGTAGGTACGCCACCTACTCCGGAACGCCCTGTCTTCCCCTTGGGGATACGGCTTCTCTACAAGATCCTCTCGATAACCGCCCAAGTCCCAGAACAGATCCCGTCGCATAGCGAAGTTGTTCGGCAGAGGCCCCACCTTGAGGGTTTTTCCTGGCACCAGGCCGTATGAGGCGAGCAATGCTCTGTCTTGCTTCAAAGCTCCCCTTTCGTCGAGTACCCCAAACTCACGCTGAAATTGAACCTTGAGGCCGTCGAAGCCTCTCACAAACTCGATTGCCTCATCAGTCAGAATGTGGTCGATGTCTGTCATCAGCAGGTATTCGCCCATCGCCAGTCGGGCGCCGGCGTTCCGGGCCAAGGCCCACGTCCACGGCCGGGTGTCATGTGTTTGGTGGATTCTTACGTCCAACGGCATCTGGGTGCCGAGCAAGGGCTTGAGCGGCGGGTCGCTGCCATCATCGACGAGGATCAATTCCACGTCCTGCATGGGATGCATCCGTGAGAAGTGCAGCAGTTGCCGCCGCACAACTCTATGGCTGTCCAATACTGGGATGACGATGGAAAGTTTCATGTCAGAACGCATATCCGAGGGCGTAAATTTCCGGGGCGTACAACTTCTCGACTATCTTCATGCAGTCATCATCGTAGTATGCCGGGTAATCCAAGTGGCTCGAACTGTTGTGCTGCGGTAGCGTCATGTTGGCGTCGATTTCCCGGGCAACCAGTCTCCAGTCAATTGCCAGTGTTTCGTACCGCAGGACGAACACACTTTCAATCGGTTTTTCGTCGAGCATGAAACTGGAAGACTGGGGGGCGAAAAAGTGCTGCCATTCCTGGGCTATCAATCCACCGTCTCGAACGAATTCTCGAAACGAATGACGTTCATCCGAAGACGATGCCCTGATCCGTCCTCGCTGCCGCAGTATGCTCCACGCCGATACAACTCTCTCCCAGGGGTTGCGAACAGTCGCAAAGCACGACGCTTCATCTATGTTCGGTTCAATCACCATCTTCCAGACACGCTCCCAATTGCGTCTGCCGCGGTGGTGCATGATGACGCGACGATCCAGTACATCTCCCGTGATGCTAGTTGAACCAGTCCTGGCATTCGGTAAATAGACCCACATCCCCAGAACATCAATCTGCGGTCGGCAACTCTTGATGTAGGCAATCTCGTCTTGTCTCATCCCCGCTCTGCCCCCCTCTCCCAAAACACGGTCGGCTCCCTTCCTTTTGTGACGTACCACGGGCGGATGTCGTGACAATGCGTGTAGCCATCGACTGCTTGGGTCACGCCAGACCATTGGAAGTTGCAGTAGTCGTGGACGATAACTAGCCCGCCTTTTCGGACCTTTGGCACGTATTGAACGATGTCCATGACGGCAAAATCGAACGTATGATTGCCGTCGATATGAACAAAATCCAGTGATTCGTCCTCGAATGAACTTGCCACGTCAGCGCTCTTCGCCCGAAGCAGTTTTGCCCCGTGCGCCGCAAGTTTCTGTCGGGCCTCCTCGCAAATAGCGTCTTGTTTCTCCTGCGACCGCCTATGTCCGTAGACGATGTACGGATCTATTGCAGTCAGTTCCAGACCAGGAATATATTGACACCACATTTCCGCAGACTTGGCGTGATTGACTCCTATTTCCACTCCACGGCTGAACCCAAGATCGTTCATCAGGAGCGCCAGGGCAAGACGCCCACCACCCTCTCGCTGCCTCGCCAGGATCGGCATGTTGTCTCCACCCGACCTGATGATGAAATACTTGTCGATTACGTCAGCCAGCCTGGGCATGTTGTTCCTCCGCTACTCCTTTGTTGTAGACCGCAGCAATGTCAGCAGCCTTGCCCCAATGTGGGATCTCCCAGGCTTTCAATTCGCCAGGCTTACGCTCAAGCCCCGTTCGTCCGGTGTATGTCGGCGACAGCCCGTTGGGATGGCACAGGTTGACGATTGGATCGGTGCAGTACCATTCCACTAGCTTACGGCGGGTTACTCGCAAGTGCCGCTCCACGACTGGCCGACCGATCTCGCCTGCATAGCCACGCCCCTTTGGGTACTTCGCCTCCCGCTCCTCCAAAGCATCAATCACCAACTGACGAGGCCCAATCATGGTAAAGTTGCCGTGTCGACGGATAGCCGAAAAACGCGGCTGTTCCTGCCACGAAAACACAGACCATCGTGACATATCGTAGGCCACCGCATCATCCGGCGGGCGAAAGTCACTGAAGTGTCTTTGCGTATAAAGGGTATCGTCTTCCGCCACGGCAACGTATTTCGTATTAGCCAGCCTTGCCCCCCGGAGCAATTGCACATACACATTCCACGCCGAAGGCAGGCCGGACTGGATGAGATATTCAGTGTCCGGCCTCGCCTTGGCGTTGGGGTGCATGATCTCCATAGGTTCCGCGGAAATGACCACCATCGGCCGATCCTCTACCGCGCGTAACAGGTGCCCGAGGTGGAATTGCTCCCACCTGTACGGCATCTGGTTTACGGTGAGGTAGACAATGGTCAAGTCCATGATTACGTCGCGGACGCGGAACTGGATGGCGAACTGGAGGCCGATGCGGATGGCGAACTGGAAGGCGATGGGCCTTGTGCTCCACCTTCTGAACCAAGTAAGCGCCAGACATAAGACGTGCCTACTTTGATCGACAGGAACGTCAAGAAATCACCAGCCGCATCCAAAACGAGCGTGGTGTTGCCAGCGTTGTTGTAGCCGCCCGTCACGGTCAGCGTCAGGTCGCCGCCATCCGTGTCGAGCGCCACCGTAGTGATGATGCCCGCTCGATCAGGCTGGGCCAATGTGCGAGCTTCGGCTGCCGCTGTCACAACAAGACAAATCTGCCGATCCTTCCCGGCTGTGATGGTTCCCGCGCTGTCAGGGTCTCTGAGCAGACCAGGGCCGATGGTGGGGGCGAACGCTTTGAACAGGTCTTTGAGGGTTCGGTGTGCAGACATGGTCTACTCCTTGTGAAAGTTGGCCAAGACAACGTGCTTGGCTGAAGGTAAAAAACGCTTGTGTGACTCTTTCGTCTACCACGGAGTGGCGGTATATTGTCGGACAATCTGAATTGCAGCGTCGGCACCAGCCGTCGATACGACGTACAGCTTTTCGATGCCAGGCCCGATGGTTTCGTTTCCGCCATCTGCAATCCACACCTTGTCGTCTTCCACGGTAGTGTCGGCGGTTATCGTCGCACTCGTCGTCGAGAACCAAGCCGACAAAGCAGACTGAGCATCGTCGTTGCCGGCGGAATCCACGCCCAGGTGCGTGAATTTGTAGGCATACATCGGATTCAGTTCCAGCGTGATTTCGGTGGTGGCCGTCAGTGAAAACAGGCCAAACTTGTCTAGTTTGTTCCAAGCCATTGGCTTTCTCCTTCAAAAATCATAATTCAACTCCGTCAAGACTTGGCGTGCCTATTCGAGCCGCTCGCAACCATTCGCTCGACACGCTGTGCCTAGCGGCGCGTGGATTGTCGGGGCCCAATGTTGTCGGTGAACTCCGTTCCTGGTCCGCCCGAATCGCCATCGGCAGTAATTCGCGATATCGCATCTCGTCAACGTCTTCCGCATCGTCCAGGTTGTTTGCTGATGCCGCCAAGCACGCCGCCGTGATGACCGCCGCAAGCGTTTCGCCGCCCACGGGGTATGGATCATCAGCGTTGATGGGCACCGCACGCAGCGTCATCTGCGCATAGAGCGTGTACTGTGCGTCTGGTGTCGGGTACAGAACGAGCTTTTTGCGTGACCCTACCTTGGGGTCAAACTCCACTACACGCACACAGAAGAACAACGGACGGTCCTCTTCGTCGTCCCGCTGCTGCCAGCGACGAATCTGGCCATCGCTTCGCTCCTCCACGGGCGGATAAAACGTATCTTCGCCCAGAGGGTAGTACATTTTGCTTTCGATGCTCTCGTAACCCAACGGCAAGTCGTACACCGCCTGGCCGTCCACCGTCGTAACGGGCACTTCCGGGCAAAAGAAACTCCAGTCATGTGCAGCATAGACCCGCTTCAGCCCGTCTTCGATTGCATCGTCAATGTCGCTCGTCTCGCTGTCCGAGAATCCCGAGCGATTTCCAAACATCTTGCGACCGACCCTTTCAAGGAGGCTGGTATAGCTGACGGTCATTTCCATCGGGAAGCCTCCTACGTTGCCACCACGAGTCGCACACGAGGTGTGTTCGTCGCATGTTCGGAATAGACCCAAATCTCGTCGATGGTGTCTTCCGTCCCGTCAAACACATCTACGGCCCCGTCGAACTGGTGGGCAACATCCGACCCCAGCACCAACGCTGTCCCCATAATTCCCGCTGTCCCAGAGCCCTTCAGTTTTTTGACGAAGTATTCGTCGTCGCCCCCAGCGTCCGTAGTAAATTGCACCAATACATCAAGATCGGACTCCAACCACAGGAAGTCGAAGTCCCCCATCGCCTCGTTTTCAGTCTTGTCCCATATCTTCATCGCCGTCTGCGCAGCGAGCTTGAAGGTCTGGTCGACCGCCTCGTTGTCGCCAAGCGTGATGCTTGTGGGGACCGTGAGCGACCCGCCCGACAGAGTACGGCCGTCAATTTCGACCGTGAAATACTGGTAGACGCTGATCGTAGCCATAGGAACCTCCAGTCAAAGGAAACCGGGGGCGGGCGCGAACCCGCCCCCGGTGGTCCCAAGGCTTAATACAACTGGGCGCAAGCCCACCAGTCGATGTCGAGGTTCGCTGCGCCAGAGGAAGTGGCACCACGAATACCGATAGTCGGCTGCATGAACGCCGCGTCCGCATCGGGGAACGCCGCCGCCGTCACGGCGGTCTCAAGGATCTCCCCTTCCTTGATGCCGTTCACGAACCACTCCAGCCGGCGAGGTCGGGCCGCCCTGAAGTTGAACCCGACCTTAACCCAGGTGGCAGCCACCAGGGTCTCTACGGTGTCCAGGTCGGTGTCGACCGCCCCATCCACCTTCGTCTGCCCGCTGGCCTGGTACATACCATCCAAGGCAGTGCTTTCAGCCGCAAGGCTCTGGAAGCCCACGAGGTTCGCCGTACCATAAATGGCATCGGCCGCGAACAACTGCTCCGTCACGCAGCAACCGCTCGCACCTCCGGTCGCCATCCCCACGAAGAACCCGTAGTCGGTGGCCACGATGGCAGCAGCGTTCACGCGGATACGTGCCTCGAAGGCGAAGTCCTTCTGCAAGCGGAACGCACCCACGTCGAGGATATTACCCAACTGAAGGGTAGCCTCCTCGTTGTCGGCGTCTGCCATAAGCCGGACGATGCCCGGAGCCGTCGCCTCGCTGGCAATTTGCGCGACGGTCGCCCCGTGCTCCGTCAACTTCCCGTATCCATCACCCGTCGTGGTGTCGTGGAAGAGAAAGTCGTCGTAGAACCCAAGGGCGGGGTTCCCCTCGCCCCTTGTCCGAAAGAACCCCGCACTGTGTGGGCAGTTGATTTTACTCCACACTTTCGTAGAGGGGCCAATGCCATCGGTTTCGGAAAAATAGAGCTGCGTCATTGGAAGACTCCTTCCAAAAAAAGGTGAAAAACAGGGGGCTTCTGCTTATTCTCGCAGCCCCCGTGCGAGGGTACGCGAAATGGTTTACGCGGTTTCCGTTACCGTTGCCGTGCAATACCCCCGGAAGTTCGACCGGCGGTTGAAGCACACGAGTTGCACCGAGTCGTCCATGCAACGCACGCGGACGTTGCTCATCTCGGGATGCTGGAACGCCTTCCGCTTACGCATCTGGCGACCTTGGGCGTAGTAGCACTTGAACGACGCCCAATTCACGCCCAGGATCACGCCATCGGTGCGTGCATTGGCGCTAGCGCTGTTCGTCCACGCCGGAACCCAGTTCATCGGGACGCCGCGGATGTAAACCGTGCCGCTGTGCGCCGCCATGTCATCACCGATGTTGTCGTTGCCCAGTTGCAACAGACGACGCCCGGCAGCCACGCGACTGTGTGTGGTCAACAACTCCCAGTCGTGGCGAGTCTGGTCCACGATGTCCGGCCGCTGGACCGGCGGCTGGAACTGGCAGAGGTCCATCGAGTTGATGGTCTTCTCGACAAAGTCGTCTCGCTCCACGTTGGTGTACGGGAACGTTCGGTTTCGCCATTGCTCATAGGTTGTGCAGGAGATTCCGCCCACACCAGCGGAACTCCAACCGACCGGCTCGAACCCGTCGAAGCCTTCTTCCGAGTTGTTCTCGCTCGTGCTGTCGTCCGTGGCGGTGATCCACCACAACAAAGACACGGGCGGAAACGGAGACGTCGTGGAGGCAGCCGGGCCAGCACCGAAGATGACGTCTTCCATGCCGGTGTAGAACGATGTCATCAGGTCACTTTCCAGAGATTCGAGGTAGTCGTAAATCTGCCGACCACCAGTCTGGAAGATTTCCTCGTCGATGTCGTAGTGGTAGTTGTTGGTCGTGAGACCCCACTTCAACTCCCCTTCGCTGAGGACGTTCACGCGGCCCGTGGTGTCCTTGTGATACAGCCCGACAACCTGGAAGTTGTCGTTCGTGTCCACCTTGACCTTCCACTTGCACTGCGACGTACTCATCGTGTCCTTCTTCAGATTCCCGCTGAAAAGGCGCGATGCGTACTTGTACTCTTGCAGCGGTAGGGAGATGTCCTGCGCTGCCAGCCGATCCTCACCAGCAAACTTCTGGTGAATCCCAGCCACAAAATCGTCAATTTGTTCAATACCGAGTGCCATTGGCTACTCCTTTATTCAAGAAGCCCGCTCAAGCTCCCTATAGAGCCGCTCGGCCTCGTCCCTCGGGTCTTCCCGTGGGTCTTGGGGCCGGGTTGCCCCGCCGCCCTGTCGGCCGTTGCTCTGTTTGGAAATCTTGCGGGTTCGTTTTTTCAAGTCCTTCTTGCCGAGTTCTTCCGCGAACACCATGCGTGCCACGCGATTGATTAACGACTCGGTGAGTTCCGTTGGACGCCCCAACTGCGTAAGACCGAGTTGCTGGGCTTTCACTGCAACCAGCAAATCTTCTCGCCGTTCGAGTTGCTTGGGGGACTCCTTGTCGGTTTTGCCGAACAAGTCGTCGTGGCCGAGAGAATCCACCAAACTGTCGAAGTGCCGCTCCTCCGCCCTGGCGTCTGCTTCCGCGAACAACTCCTCGGAGGCGTTCAGCCGGGACTCCAAAGTCTGTAGGCGGGACTCGTAGTGATCCCTCATGCGTGTGAATTCCCCTACGATTTCGTCCTCGACCACATCTTGGTCCCACGTAAACTCGTACTTGCCGTCGACCTTTACCGCATCGGGGACTTGGTCGTCAGCTACAGGCGCATCTTCCTTCTTCGCGAACTGGCCCTTATCGTTGCGAACAGGGCCTTTGGTGTCTTCGGCTTCCGTGGCGGCCATAGCCTTACGTCCAGCGTCCAACGCGCTCTTGTCGAAGAGTCTCAGCGCCCGATCCAATTCCTCGCGACTGGCGAAATCGGCTATTTCCGATTCGTCAATGCCATACGCGGCTGCTTCGGCTTTCACGTCGTCAGTCAGCCATTCCTGGCCTTCAGACGTGTCGCCGGTATCCTCGCCTTGGTCCTCGACCTCAGCGGTATCCTCGCCTTGGTCGGCCTCGACGTTGGCGGGTTCACTGCCGGAATTCGTCTCGGCAGGTGTTTCCTGATGTGCGGGTTGTTTGGTGTTGGCGTGCTCGGAAGTTATCTGCGCATCGGACTTCTGTTCGCCGGCGCGCTCCTCTTCCACTTCCTTAACGACTTGCTCGACGTGGGCCTGAATGTCTTCTTGTGTGCTGTTTTCGTTCAGCTCTGCCGTTGACATGACCGTTCTCCGTAGAGTTAGTAAACTCGTGTTTCGTCTTAGTCGCCATAGCAGCCGTCATTGTCTAACAGCCCCCTCATGCGAAGCGTCTCTTTTCTCGCCCTGCGACTGGTGAATTCGATTTGTCCGCTGTCTCTTACCTGTGCGCCGACGATGCCGTGTTCGCGAATCGCTTCCCTCATTTCGGGAACTTGCGCTTTCATACACCCCACACCCTCGGACACAAGCGGCTTGGCCGTGTTGTAGGCCATCGTGCCCATCGGGATGCCTCCCCCGCCGACTGCCCCGCCCTGATGGAACTCGGCGGCGGAGACTTCCTTGCCGTTCAGTCTGAGTTTGTGTTTCCTCACGAGCCGTGCTCCTTCTCAAATTCGGCATCAAACGCCGCATCGTGCCGTCTCTGGTTACGCAGGCTGATGCAGACGTTGTGAAGCACGGCACTCAGGTCAATCCACTGCAATCCCATGTCGCCCATAATGTTGGCATCATTCCAGTCATTGAATGGCTGCAAGTCGCCGAGGATTTCCCACAGCAAGCGGTTGACATCACATAACGACAGTTGGGCGAACTTTCCAATATCGTCTCCCCAACTTGTGAATCGTTCGTCAAGGTCAATGGCCGCATGAACAAACCCGACAACGTCAACGAGTTTTGGAGGTACGCCAACTGCTTGCCGAATAGCCCAGTTGGCGAGTAAGCCGACAATCTCGTTCACGCTAACCCACGCCGGAATGCTCCACTCAGGCTTGTCCGCAAGTCGCTCGTATGACTCCGGCATGTTGTTTATCGCAGCAGCTAGTTCATTCATGCAGGCTTCATTGAGAAACCCTTCTTCCGTCATCAACGGCTGCGTCAGCATCTGTATTTCGTCGGGCATGTGTTCGGGCGTATCGCTCACGCTGGTGGCCTCCCCATCATGGCCCTTTGCTGACCATTGATTTGTGGCTTGCCTCCCATAAGAGACTGAATCATCGCGTTACTTCTGGCTTCCTTCGTCCCGCCTGTTCCAATGCTCTTGCGCACCGTCTCTCGCGTCGTATGCGGCG
>Ga0098068_1000355_pt1 | contig 18651 bp, 17 predicted proteins | sample 26BtaG_FD_75059 | JGI IMG/M metagenome (GOLD analysis project Ga0098068, IMG submission 75059) | Marine viral communities from Cariaco Basin, Caribbean Sea - 26B_WHOI_OMZ_CsCl | ecosystem: Environmental > Aquatic > Marine > Oceanic | place: Caribbean Sea: Cariaco Basin | collected 2014-11-09 | reverse complement strand
TCCATAATGCGCCTATAGCTCAACAGGATAGAGCAGTTGCCTCCTAAGCGACCGATCCGAGTTCGAGTCTTGGTGGGCGCGCCATCAAATATAACGATATATCCTAACAAGCCCTTGTAAGCCGCGCGCTGCAAGGGTTTTTTAATGCCTATTACACTGTAGTCACCGATTGATAACGGTATCATAGACGGTATTATCCGATATCCCCAAACAGGATACCGTCAAAATGGCTAAAATAATAAAACCATTGACCGACTCGCAAGTAAAACAAGCCAAGCCACAAGACAAGCCTTACAAGTTGGCTGATGGTGGGCGCTTATATTTGTATGTCAGCACGTTGGGCGCTAAGTCGTGGCGAATGGATTATGTCCGACCAATAGGTAAAAAGCGAGCTACTATTACATTGAGCCTTTATCCTGATGTGTCACTGGCCCAAGCGCGTGAGCAACGTAAACAGATAAGGACCATGTTAGCCGACGGTATTGATCCGCAGCAACAGAAAATTGATGATGAACGCGAGCAAGAGTTGCTGTCTAACAATACATTTGCAGCTGTTGCAGACGATTATATCAGCCGCAAGCGTAACGTCAGCCCTGCTACTATCACAAACAACCTCAGACAGATTAAACGACTGAATAAATACATTGGTGATATGGTCATCACTGATATTAAGCCAATCGATGTGCTAAAGGCGTGTAGGACCGCAGAGGCGCAAGGTTACTATGAGACAGCGATAAAAATGCGGACCATTGCGGGCCAAGTGTTTAGATATGGCGTGCAGACTGCTAGGTGTGAGCGTGACGTAACTCAAGATTTGATAGGCGCGTTACAGGCCCCAACGACAAAACATCACCCAACCATTACGGACCCAAAAGAATTAGGTGTGCTGCTAAACGCGATTGATAGCTATGAGGGCAGCTTTGAGGTATGTACAGCAATTAAATTGATGCCGATGTTATTTGTGCGTAGTGGCGAGTTGCGTTATGCACTTTGGGATGACTTCGATCTTGATGAGGGTACTTGGACGTTTACGCCTCGCAAGACGCAAAGGCGAACTGGTCTATCATTAATCGTGCCACTGCCAACACAGGCTATTGAGTTGGTCCGCGAGCTGTCACTACACGCTCGCAGTAAATATCTATTCCCTGCCATTCACACCACGGTCCAACCAATGAGTGAAAACACAATGAATCAGGCGCTGAAACGACTTGGCTATGATGGAACTAAGCAGACGGTCCACGGATTTAGAGCCACGGCACGCACTTTGATTGTTGAAAAGCTGAAATATCCTGAAAAATTGGTTGAGATGCAGTTGGGCCACAATGTTAGATATATGCACGGTTGGGCCTATAATCGGACCATCTTTCTTGATGAACGTAGAGAGATGATGCAAGCATGGGCTGATTATCTTGATGAGTTAAAAGTAGCTACCAATTAATTCTTTCTGCATTGTGTTATTCAGTGGAGATGGCGGGAGTTGAACCCGATTTAATCAAATACTATCAAGATATACAGTTTCGGGGGGGGGATCTATCCTGAAGAAACCATACAACTGAAGTTGGTAAAATAACGACTCAACAAAGCGTTTATGATAACTGATTATGCAGTTTATTCAGCATAGCTAAAAGCTGCTTTGATGCATTCTTCTGATATCCCTCCTAAAACAGAATGGGATGATCTACGTCGCTAAACCTGAGCCTGCCGTCAAATCCGTACAGTTAAACTTGGGAGATTTTAATTACGCAGCTTGATGGTAAAATTCAAACCACATCTGTATTAGGATCTTACAACCTAAACTCTTTTAAAATTCTAGGGACTGCCCTAGATAAGTAAAATAATCTAGGGCAGTCCCAAATTCTATTATGGTCAGAATCTAACTGAATCTAATGTTATTATTCAGAATGTATATTTCACCATTACCTCAATTTCCTGACCTTTTTGCCTCCATGGCAGCGTTGTTTCACTGCGATCTCGCCACTCGACGCCAATATCAAGATTTGGTAAATAGGCATAAATAAGATTGGCACTCTTTATGTCAATCGAAGTTTCTACCTCATTATTGACGCTCACTTCACCATAACGCATATTACCACGCAGTTTTGGTGAAAAGAGATGACGGTAACCCAAGCTAAAGCCAGTTTGCGAAACAAGCTCACCATTTTCAGCATCACAGCTCAAAGTATTGCCAGGATTTAAGGCGCCTGTTGTACACACGCCAGAGTAGACACCCATGCCCTCACCAGTATATACACTGCCATGTAATGAGCCCTTACCTAGTGTTAGCTTAGTCGCTAATGAAACCCCTAGTCCCAGCTCCGTATCTAAATCATCATCTATACCGGTGTTGGCTTCGCGGGCAGTTGCAGCAAGGGTGTAGCCAAAATTAGATATATCGTCATTATAACTTACGACCATGTCAGGTAAATCAGTATCATCAGATATAGGGTCTTGCGCTGTGACACGAAGTCCTTTATTGGCATAATGCAACGTTAAATCTGGACGAACATAAAGCCCACTCCCCGCTATCGTACCAAAGCCTGTACCATAAAAATCAAGCTGCTCGGTTAGATACGGTGCAACGGCAAAAAACTGTCCACTCCAAGTCTTACCTGCCGTCACCTTGTCTACCTGTAGATAAGCATGGCGTAGCCGAAGCTCAGGAGAGCCACTATCATAGCCGCTATAGTTTCCATAGAAATCGCCTTCGATGAATCCTGTGACTTTTTTATCATCCACGAGTGTTGTGGCTTTCACATTAATTCTAGACTCGCGCGCACTGCCTTCAAAGTCAGAGTCTTTATCATCAGGTGAGATAAAGGTACCTTCTGCTTTAACATAACCACCAACGCTTAAAGTGGTATCACCCTTGGTGACTAGCTCTATGGCTTGGGCGTTGGTACAGGCCGCGATAGCCGTCAATGCCAACGTTATTTTTTTTAGATTATTCATGGTCTTTATATTCCCTATTCTCTTATCATCAATTCCGTTTAATGCATATTATGACTAAAGATCAGGCACAAGAGGCGACTTCGTAGCCCAAAGTCGACTCTACCATCACCGTTATATCGATAATTAAATTGTCATTTAAGTAAAACATCTAACCCTTAGCGAGTACATCTGCATGGGTGCTCTCACGTTTGGCAATGTTATTCGCTAGTAGTATTGCAGCGGCACCAGCGATAAGAATGACCGGAATACTGCTGCCAATCACAAATGAAGAGTTTGAGTTATAAGAGAAAATAACACCTGCTAATAAAGGCCCTACGAATGAACCAATACGTCCCATAGCAACAGCCACACCAACGCCCGTACCGCGCATACTCTTACTATAAGCTCTCGCCGCTAACGCATATAAAGCTGACTGGCCACCAGTGATAAAAAATCCTGAAATACCTGATGCTAGTATTAACGCTGTTAAAGACTTAGAGAGTGTTAAGGCAGACAAGCCAATTAAAATACCGATATAGATCATGATGACGACTGATCTAAGCTTGATGTTAGATAGTAACCAACCTAAGATAAGCACTCCACATACTCCGCCTACTTGGTAGGCAACTTGAATATTGCTTGCGTTCTGCATACTAAGGCCGTTGTTCTGCATGAGAACCGGCAGCCAGTTTAAGATAAAATACAGAACAATTAAGGTACCTAAGAAGCTAAGCCAGATCTGAATAGTGGTTGCCGTACGACCTTCTCCGAATAAAATGAATTTAAAATCAGTGTTTTCTTTGAGATCATCTTTAATCACTTGTTTCTTGGTATAGGTTTCTTTTAAGAAAAAGAATAAAAGAGGAACAAGGGCGATCGGTGTCAGTCCACCTAGATAAAAAATATTTTTCCACTCCCCAGCACCAGTAAACCCTCCTGCAATGACTGCAGTGATACCAGCACCAAAGGGGACGCCTGCATACATCACACTAACGGCCGTCGCGCTCCAACGCTCGGGAACAGACTCTGATGACATCGCAATCATCAAAGGTAGCGCCCCACCCATCCCGATGCCTGTTAAAAAACGCACGATGACAAGTGAGCTAAAGTCAGTAGTAAAAGCAGTTGTAAGCGACATAATGCCAAATAATGCTACGCTGAAAATTAATATATTTTTACGGCCTATTTTATCTGAGAGCCGGCCAGCGACGATGGCGCCTGGAAACATCCCTAAAGTGGCAGCACTAAAAATCCAACCTAGCTGTCCTTTGGTGAGACCAAATTCCGACTGAACGGATGACGCCACCACACCGATAGATTGAATATCGAAGCCTTCTAAAATAGCAATACAAAAACACATGAGTAATGTCGTATACATTACTGCAGGTTTTTTGGGTGCAGCATTGAGCACAGAGGTAGTCATAGACTCTTCCTTGAGTATAGAATAATTATGAGAAAAACAGATGGTGACTCTTAGATACGAAAGTTGCTCTAATAAATACTATTGGCCGGCAGATAACCCACCATCGCTGACTACAATAGTTCCTGTGACATAGCGTGCGCCTTTCGCACTTGCTAACATGACATAAAGATCGGTATGTTCCTCAGGTGAGGAGACACGGCCTAGAGGGATATGTTTACCCATAGATTCTAAGCGTTCACGATCTTTATTCATGGATTTTCCCGTCTGATTTAACGCATCAGTGCCACCAATTGGCGTATCCGTGGCACCTGGTGCAACCCCACAGACGCGCACGTTAGGCGCAAAATCTAAAGCTAACTGGGCAACGACTCCACGCAGTGCGTATTTAGAAGCGGTATATAAAGGCCCGCCACCGCCCGGACGAAAACAGGCGTTAGAACCTGTGGTAATAAAGCAGCCACGAGACTCTTCTAAGGCTGCATAGCTGGCGTGAGCCGCCATCAATACTGCTCTAACGTTGGTTGACATGATTTGCTCAAAACCGTCTTCTAACTCTTGCGGCGACATTTTTTGCAGTTTTTTAAAAAAGTCCCACACACCAGCATTGGCTACCATGGCATCTAAACCGCCCCATCTCTCAATTGCCGTATTTACAGCTGATTGGTTGGTCGCGTAATCATTAACGTCACCTATTACATAACAGAATTTTTCATTAGCTAAAAAAGCCTCTATTTGTTCAGGTTTGCGTACGACTGCAAGTACCTTGGCGCCTTCTTGCAGGAATCTTTCTACAATAGCCTTGCCAATACCGCTGCCAGCTCCAGTGATAATCACTCGTCTATTCAATAGCATTTGCATCAAATTACCTCTAGATTACATAAATACGTTTAAGTTTTTGGTCAGTAATGTAGATTGTTGCAGCAGAATAAGTCGGCCAGCCAAACGATATTCATCACCCACTTTGCGCCATATGTCTTTACGTCTACCCATCAAGGTAGAATCATCACGTTCAAAACGACTGCGGTATAAAGTAAATACAGTATGGACTTCAAACTCATCCGCTTTATCCATATGAAAGACCTCTAGATTCGATATTGCCGTTACCTGACGGGTTGGCGGATCTTCTGTCCAGCACATACCACTATCATTACGTTTTAGGCGCATCATGATGGAATCTTTATCCTCTTCAAACAAGGACACCCTAGCCGTGGTGATCTCTGGTATACGGTTTCTGCGCAGTATATTCTCGCGAATAGGTGCCCAGTAAATTAAGTCCTCTTCCAAATTTTCTGCCCATTCATCAAGAATTTCGTGATTCAGCAGATAGATTTCGTGATTGACAAACCTTTGAATATCAAAAAAGGTTTGCATATCCACATGTTCACCTTTAGCTTCAAGTGCTAATAACTGATCTCTAGTCATTTTTAGCTCCTCTTTAGTATTTTGATTCTGCTAGTGGAATGTCAGCCCAACTACCTGCTTCCATAAACTCGGTATAGCGCTTGAAAAATAGACGTTGGTTGGCATCATTTAACTGACCCTTGGTCACCGTGCCAGGCAAGTCAATAGGAACTGCTTCGCCCTTCGTTGGATTCATGGCATAGCACAATTTTTGATTACGAGTGACGTATCCTGAGTTGCCAAGTGTGGCATGTTCCCAGTTTTCCCCATCATCCATCTCCAAAATTCCACTTGGCGAAAAAGTACGCATAGCACCCAGTCGCCATTTGTCTTTTATTTCATCTGATGCTTCGCTCGGGACCAACGTCCAGCTGTGTAATTCTGTTTCTGTCGGTCCTTTGGGTAAAAAAGTTCTAAAGGTCAGATAACCTGGCAAGAAGGCAAAGTTAGGGAAGATAAGGCCTGATGCCACCGAACCTAGCATTTTTCCACGTGCTACTCCTAAGCGCTTGGTAATCTCTTGCTCGCGAGAGCGCAGATATTTAATGATGTCTTTATCGCCCATAGTTGCCGCATTACCAAAGTTATTGGCTAATGAGAATTCCCAACCATGACCGTTGACACTGGCTTGATAAGAGTTGTCATTACTGACCACAATGCCGCCTGCATCTTTAAGCGTTGCTTCTGCCGCACCAAGATGCGTCCATAAAGCATGATAGATATCACCAACAAAGTTATCGGCAGGATATTTCCAATTACACTTAAGTAATGAGCGTGTCGTCCCAGGCAAAAACTCTGTTCCTTTATCATCTACGTCCAAGATTGCATCTAGATACCAGCGGAAATCACCCAGATACTCTCCTAATGACGGTGCTTCTTCATCAAAAGTTGCAAAGACCAAGCCTTTATAAGTTTCGACCCGAGCTCTATGTAAACCCCAATCTTCTTTGTTAAAGCCTTCGGTTTTGTCATACAATTCATTTGCAGGCATACCATTGAGCTTACCATCTAGACCAAACGCCCAGCCATGATAATTACAGACAAATGAGCGAATTTTACCTTCACCGGCAAAGCACACTTTATTGCCGCGATGCGGACAAGCATTGAGCATGACGTTAATGCTTTTATCTTTCGCTCTCGCGACAATAACTGCATCTTCACCGATGTAAGTGGTGATAAAGTCGCCAAAGGATTTAACCTGTGATTCGTGGGCGACAAAATGCCAGCAGCGGGCAAAAATCTGCTTAAGCTCTTGTTGATAGATAGACTCATCCCAAAAGATACGTCTATCTATTAATCCATTTTCGTGATCAACCATTGACCGGATATTCATTGACATTGGTGTTTCTCCATAATTAAAAGTAAGCGGTTTTGATTTAATAAGTGATGGTGGTTTAAAAAGAATGAAAGTAAATACTCGATTGTCTTTCTTCGGCATGCATCTTATCGATGAGCTCCGACCAACTCTCTAATAAGGCACGTTGATTTAAATAACCTTTATCAGTGATTTCGTTTTTTTCAATCGATGGTTGTTCAGGTATGATTGCCACCCTACCTATCCTAGTACTATTGCTAAAATACACGTCGTTATATTCTTGCAATAGCTCAATGACCTGATGAACAACCGCATCCAGCTGTTGCAAATGGGCGGCATTTTGTTGCTCTTCCGTCAATTGATACTCTTTGGCCAAACGCTCAATATTAGGCACGATGAGTAAACCAATCTCTGACTGGTTGTGTCCTGTGATAACTGCATCTAAAAAATAAGGCTTTAATGCCGTCACGACCCCGACTCTGATCGCATTGACATTGACCCAAGTGCCAGAGCGCAGTTTGAAATTCTCAGACGTTCTGCCATCAAATATCAAACCTTCAGATGGATTTTCTGGATTGATCAATCGACCTGCATCACCCATCGAATAAAAACCGTCTTCATCAAAGGCTTCAGCCGTTGCCTTCTCATTGCGCCAATACCCTGGCGTCACATTGGGACCACGTACGGCAAGCGCCATTTTATCCTGCACCGGTGTTAACTTAATCTCGGTTCCGGGCATAGGCACACCGATATTCACAGCGACATCAGTTTCAAAGTTTAGACAGGTTGCAAAAGGTGCGGTTTCTGTAGAGCCCCAACCAGCCAGCAGCTTTGGGCTGGTTCCGACCAGCTCAATCGAAAGCTCAGCTAATCTATTTCTTGTTTTTTCAGGTAAGGCCGCGGCGGCAATAAATATAACCTTTACGACTGAAAAGAACTTGCGCGCTTGGCGATGATTTTCTTCAAATTCTGCCAATAAAGCTTCGATACCAGCGGGTACGTTAAAGTGGATGTTGGGCTCAATCATGCAGATATTTTCAATGGTTCTGCCAATATGCCCGGGTACAGGTTTGCCATCATCGATGGTTAAGGTGCCGCCATTAAACAAAGCGATATTGACACATACGTTGCCACCAAAGGTATGGCTCCATGGCAACCAACTAACCAAACTGGGCGTCATATCCTTTAAAAACGGCCACATTTTATAGAGCGCCACTTGATTGCTATACATCATTCTATGAGTGTTAATGACCCCTTTTGGCGAGCCAGTAGAGCCAGACGTCATCATCACTTTACAGATAGTGTCTTGGGTAACCGCTTCTCTTCTTGCCTCAACTTCTGCCTCTGTCACTTGTGGCAAGCTTCGAATCGCAGGAATTTCATCCATATCTGAATTGAAAGCAATACAAGGTATGTCATGATGGGCAAGGGTAAAGGTAGCGGCTTTTTTAAAAAGGTTGGTGTTGCTAAAATGAATCGCACCAGGTTTTACTGTATCGATGATACTGGATAGGCGCTCAAAAGAATTGCCATAGACTGCATAAGCAATGGACACTGGAGTAATAGGCACACCGATGGTCATCGCAGCAAATGTAACCAAGGCATGATTGATAGAGTTTGGCGCTATGATCATCAGCGGCTTGTCTGCTGAAATATCTAACGTGCCTAAATGTGTCGCAATACTCTTCACTCTAGAGGCAAACTCCTTGTAGGATATCTCCGACCAACCATCCGCTGCTCTTTCTCGCAGACAAACGGTGTTTGGAGAGCGTTTAGCCCAGTGATCAATGCAGTCCAGCATCGTATGCTCATCAAGATTCAGCGGCTCTTTATTACGTAGCACAATATAGTTTTGAGCACCGTCATCAGTGACCACATCGTGGCGACCAAGTTTTATTTGTGGGTCAGTTGTGGATGCAAACTCAATCATTTTGCCCATCCCTCCATGGTTAGACTAACTTGAATCTTTATATCCAGTGCGCATCAACTGGCATTGCATATAAAGATAGAAACTACGGTGTTGCGCAGTAAAGCGATAAATCCTTGCCCTAGCAGAATCCTTGCTACTGCATTATTAAGGCTTAGGAATTATTGGTGATTACTTACTGCTCATTGCTTATGCTTTAGGCCATGCGGCAAGTTTTTCGTTAAGCGTGGGTTTCAAAGATTTAAGCTCGATAGCTAACGAGTCAACCACGTCAGCAACACTCTCAACACACTCGGTTGCACTCACACCGTGACCAGCACCCCAAGTATCTTTCCAAGCTTTACCTTCACCGTGAATGTCAGAAAAATCAATTTCCATACTGCCTTTAGATGATTTAAGATCAAAACCTGATTTCTCTAAGCTGGCTTTTAGCCAATTTGCCATCACCCCAGAGACGACATCTGACGTCACAATATCCGACATGGTGGAATCAACTAGCATCTTCCGATACTCATCGTTCACTAAGCTCTCAGGACAGCTGATAAAGCGCGTGCCCATATAAGCAAAGTCAGCACCAAGAGCGAGCAAGGCGGCGATTGATTTGGCGCTTTGTATTGCTCCACCAACGATGATAGGACCATCATAGAAACGGCGGACCTCTTCTACAAAAGCAAAAGCAGTATATTTACCAGTATGACCACCTGCTCCAGAACAAACTAAAATCAGACCATCGACGCCTGCTTCGACTGCTTTTTTTGCTTGTTCTGCATTAATAACATCAGCGAAAACCTTGCCACCAAAAGCATGAACTCTATCCAACACGCGTTTAGGGCTACCAAGCGCGGTCACTACAAATTTAGGCTTGTAACGCTCAACCAACGCTAACTCGGCTTCAAAACGGTCATAACTCTTATGGACGATCATATTCATCGCCCACATACCTTCGTACACTGTATCTTTGAGCTCGGACTCAATTTTGTCTAACCACTCTTCTAACACATCAATCGTGCGAGCATTAGGGGCTGGGAAACACCCTATAATTCCCGCTTTTGCTGATTCGATCACTAAATCAGGGCCCGATATAAGGAACATCGGAGCCACAATTACCGGCAGCTTCATCTGATCATATAGTGTAGATACGATATCTCTATTGGTCATATCTTCTACCCCTTACCCCTTCACTTTATTAACTAGGTCTAAAGCCACATCAACGATCATGTCTTCTTGACCACCGATTAGCTTACGCTTACCCACTTCAACCAATATCTCTCGTACATCAATATCGTATTGCTTAGATGCTTTTTCAGCGTGACGTAAGAAACTAGAGTAAACACCCGCATAGCCAAGTGTTAGCGTCTCACGGTCAACCCGAACTGGTCTGTCTTGTAGTGGTCGCACCAAGTCTTCAGCTGCATCCATCAACTTATAAAGGTCGCAGTTATGCTCCCATCCTAAGCGGTTAATAGCTGCAATGAATACTTCTAGAGGTGCGTTTCCGGCGCCGGCGCCCATACCAGTTAAAGAAGCATCGACACGCGTTACGCCATTTTCGACCGCAACAATGCTATTAGCGACGCCTAAACTTAGGTTGTGATGCGCATGAATACCAAGCTCAGTGGTGTCATTTAACGTATCTTTTAGCGCTTTGACACGATCTGCAATATCACTCATATTCATCGCGCCACCACTGTCTACGACATAAACACAGCCAGCACCATACGACTCCATGATTTTGGCCTGCTCTGCTAGTTTGGCTGGAGACACCATATGCGACATCATCAAAAAGCCTATGGTGTCCATGCCCATCGCTTTCGCTGTTTCGATATGCTGTTTTGAAACATCAGCTTCTGTACAATGCGTTGCAACACGCACTGAACGCACGCCCAAATCATAAGCTCTCTTTAGATCTTTGACAGAGCCAATGCCAGGTAGCAGTAGCGTGGTCAGTATGGTTTTGTCTAACACATCAGCAACCGCTTCAAGCCATTCCCAATCGGTATGAGCGCCAAAGCCATAGTTAAAACTACTGCCACTTAGACCATCGCCATGCGCGACTTCAATGGCATCAACACCAGCCTCTTCGAGCGCTTTAGCAATATCACGTACATGGTCAATACCATACTGATGACGTATGGCATGCATACCGTCGCGAAGGGTGACGTCTTGGATATATAGTTTTTTATTAGTCATGATTTATACTTCCCCTAGTGCTTGTCTGGCTACCGCAATTTTTTCAGCAGTTTTCAGTGCCGCTGAGGTCATAATATCTAGATTGCCCGCATACGAAGGCAGATAATGCGCCGCCCCTTCTACTTCAAGGAATACTGAGGTTTTGAGTCCTGTCAGCGTGCCGATATCTGGTATATGCAATGGGTTTTGCTCGGTATAACGCTCGAACTGTACTGTCTGCTTTAAACGATAACCTGGTACATAGCTTTGTACCTCTTTTACCATTTCATTAACACTGGCTCTAATATCGTCCTCATTCGCATCGTCAGAAAAGGTCAATACGGTATCACGCATAATCATCGGAGGCTCGGCAGGATTTAAGACAATAATCGCTTTGCCTTTTTTGGCACCGCCTACCTGTTCAATTGCTTGCGAGGTGGTTTCCGTAAACTCATCAATATTTGCACGAGTACCGGGTCCTGCAGATTTTGATGAGATAGAAGCGATGATTTCTGCATAGTGCACCGGTGCCACACGTGATACGGCATACACCATAGGAATGGTCGCTTGACCACCACACGTCACCATATTGACATTAGGCTGATCGATATTAGACTCGCCATTGACGGCGGGTACAATAAATGGACCAATCGCAGCTGGGGTCAAATCAACAATGACTTTGCCCGCTTCACGACAGACTCTTGAATGGGTAGCGTGTGCAGAGGCGGAGGTGGCGTCAAAGACAATTGCAATGTCTTTCCACTCAGGCATAGCCATCAAACCGTCGATACCTTCGTGAGTGGTTGCGACGCCCATACGTTTGGCGCGTGCCAAGCCATCAGACTCAGCATCGACACCAACCATGGCGACGATCTCTAGCTCTTGAGATGTTCTTAGGATTTTAATCATCAGATCGGTTCCAATATTTCCTGAACCGATGATGGCGACTTTCGCTTTCGTTGACATATTATTGACATCCTTTTCGAGAGGTGGACTTCTTATTCGGTTTGCTATTTGGTTTATTAATCGATAAAACTTACTGACACACCATTGAGGCCATCTATGCTAGCGGTAAATTGATCCCCTGATTTGACAGCTACCATTGGCCCCAAGGCACCTGATAGCACCACATCACCCGCTTTGAGTGGCTGACCATTTTCGATCATCATATTGGCAAGCCAGAGTGTCGCCAATAAAGGGTTGCCTAAACACGCCCGACCTTCACCTTCAGAAACGACTGCATCACCATTTGCTAACTGCATCTTGCAGTTTTCTAAATCCAGTTGACTTAGCGATACGGGCGTAGTTCCCATAATGATTCCGCCATAAGAGGCATTGTCAGCAATAGTGTCAAACAGGCTAATGTCCCAGTTCGCCACACGACTATCGACAATCTCTAAAGCGGCAACAGCATAATCAACGGCGTTGATGACATCGATAATCGTTAAGTTGTCAGCATCTAAATCAGACTTCAGTACAAAGGCAATTTCAGCTTCAATTTTGGGCTGCAAAAACTTACCGACAGATATCTGCGCACCTGAGCAATAGCAAGTATCGGCATAGACCATGCCGTAGTCTGGTTGATCCACACCCAATTGTGCTTGCACAGCGGTTGAGGTCAGACCAATCTTGCGACCAATGGTTACCCTACCTTGCTCACTCCAGTGGCGGTGATTCTCTTGCTGAATCTGATAAGCCAAAGAGATATCGGTAGCATCAACTTGGTTACGCAGTGGTGCGATTGCGCCTTTGGTATAGGCGTCAAACAATGAAATGGCTAGATTGGCGGCAGTATTCTTATCATTCATAATTTAAAGCTCTCATATGCGTCGTGTATTTTTTTCGTCGTATATAGATGGGTTATTTACGTGGGGGACGCTGAAATTTATGTCCCCAAGCTGAATTGGTATGATGAACTTTGACATGCCAGCTATCATCATCAACCTCTATAGCACCCCAACCAAACTCAACATCAAAGCCGGACGGACTCATGGTATAAAAAGACAACATCTCATCATTAGAGTGTCGACCTAGCGTAAACGAGAAGTGTGTGCCCGCTTTTTCGGCGGCATCCATCGCCCGACCAACGTCATCAACGTTATCAACTTGCAACATGATATGAGCAACTTTTGCTGGGATAGGCACAGGCGCTAATGCCAAAGAATGATGACGTCCGTTACAACGTAAAAAGGTGATACTTAAAGGTTTACCAGGTACGATTTCGGTATTGATATAGTCCGATACTTTGAAACCTAAAAGCTGAGTGTAAAATGCTTCTTGCGCCGCATGACCTTTGGTAATAAGGACGATATGACCGAGCCCCTGCTCGCCAGTGATAAAGTGAAAACCTTTAGGACTGACAAAAGGCCGATTGGTCAATTGCAAAGGACCATAAAAGGCTTCACAGCGGGTGCCGTCAGGATCATAAAAGACGATAAGCTCTTTTACTTGACGAGCTTTTGCCAACTCATCTGAACCCAATTCAAAAGCGATATTGTGCTCGTGCAAGCGGTTCTTCAGATTTTCCAAATCTTGTTTGTCACTGACTTCCCAACCGACGTAATCTAGATTGTTATGATCTGAATTTTTAAGCTTAATACGCCAAGCATACGAATCGACGCGCAGCGACATATCACCGTTATCATGGTCATCGACACTGACACCCAGTACGTTTACGGCATAATCTCGCCACGCTTCTTTATCAGCAATGGAAAAGCCCAGATAGCCTAATGCTTTTATCTCTGACATGTTAAAAATCCCTTTTATGAGTTTTATTTCTTAACTTTCTTTCACAACACAACATGTATATAACCGCGCATTTAGCCGCGCATCAGTTTTCGCAGTGGCAGCTCTGGATTGGCCAATTGTGATGGCTCAACATTCACATCATTCTTTATCATGCGCATGGCGGCGCGAACGGCATTTGGATTATTGACGCTGACTGCCCCAACGACGCGATTATCAACGACGCTAAAATACACCGGCCACTCGCCTTCTAGTCTCATGACCAAATGCTCTTTAGTGGGTAAAATCTTGCCCGCCATCTCTATATGCAAATCGCCTTGATCTGACCAAAACCAATCAACAGGTGCTACTGGCAACTCTTGATTTAAAATAGCAGCGGCAGCACGCTCCCCTTGATGTTGGGCTGACTGCCAATGCTCATGACGTACTGTTGAGCCATCAACTTGGCTCACTGCCGCAACGTCTCCTGCCGCATAAACGCCTGCAAATTTAGTGGCTTGATTGTCATTGACTTGAATACCGCCCGTCACTAGGTTTAGTAGCTCAGCGCTGATAGCATCCGAAAGATAAGGCGTACTTGGCGCCATACCAACGCCCATTACAATGACATCAACCTCAATCGATGTACCATCATCAAACAATATGGACACACTGCCATCTGGCTGCTCTATAAATTTATCGAGGCGGCAATGAGACGTCAGTGTCACGCCTTGGGCACAGTGATTGGCAACGATTTTTTCACATAATTCTGTCGGTAGCAGATGAGCCATAGGTAGCGCAGCAGCATCTAACCACTGTACTACGGCGCCAGATTTTGATAACGAAGCCGTAGTTTCAGCACCAATAAAGCCGCCACCTATCACTGCTACGCGTGTATCAGTATTCAATCTTTGGCGTAGGTTTAGAGCATCTTCATAATGACGTAATACCAATACTTGCGGCAAATCTGCCCCTTCTATAGGTAGTCGTCTTGCCTCGCCACCTGTTGCCAACACAATGGCACCGGCGGTTAACGCTTCACCAGACTCTAAAATAATAGTGCGCGTCATAGGGTCTAATTCACACACACCATCACCATAGTGGGCTTCTATATTGAATGCCGTGAGCTCGTCATCGCTGATTAAAGCAATATCGTGATGTGTGCTATCGGCTTGCATCAAAATCTGCTTGGATAATGGTGGTCTCTCGTATGCGCCATGTTGGTCTTTATCGATCAGCGTAATGCTGCCCAAAAACCCCAGTTGACGTAAGGTTCTGACGCAGCTTATCCCAGCGGCACTCGCGCCGACGACGATGACTGACTCAATCTGGCTCATCTGTCGACCTCGACATATATCTCACCGTCTTTGATTTCGACATCATAGACGTTGACGGCTTTTATCGCTGGTGGATTATCAGGTACACCCGTCTTTAGACAAAACACTGACATATGTAGCGGACACTCAACGGTATCGCCTTCTACAAAACCATCACAAAACGAGGCTTGGGCATGCGTACAAGTGTCATCGATCGCATAAATCTCGCCACTTTCACCACGAATAACCGCAATCGGCGGGTTAAATTGGTCCAGCTTGATCGCTTCGCCAATCTCTAAGTCTTCTAACTTGCCAACATGAAACATAACAACCTCGCTTTATTCTGCCGTGAAGTGATTGATGACCAATTGCAGAAACTCTTTAGGTCTTTCAGCCATGACCCAATGTCCACAATTGGCTAAAACATGCAAATCTGCATTGGGCATCGAACGACCTAACTTAAAGCCCATTTCTGTCGGCACAACTTTGTCTTCACGGCCGTGAATAACGATAGCAGGATGGTTGATTTTGGTGACCACGTGTTCAGGCATGCCCGAGAGTTGAGTTTCCCCTTCTTCATTTGGCTTTACTAATAACTTGCGCAGTCCTTCTTGAGCACCAGGAATAAGGCTGGTTTGATAGCGTTCTTCGACCAACTCATCGGTGATAGTGTCTGGATCATAGGGGAAATGAGACATGGCTTGACGCATGTTTTCGCGTGATGGTGTGTAGTCCCATCCTGAGCGCAGACCGGGCGTCATAAAGAACTTGTCACATGGCGTGCCCATTAAACAGAGCTTTGAGAATCTTTCAGGAAAACGTGCCGCCGTTGCTAGTGTCAACGAGCCACCAAATGAATTACCAATGACGTGGGTTTTTTCGATACCTAGCGCATCTAAAAAGGCCAATAAATGCTTGCCCCAATGTTTAATGTCGTAGCTAAAATTAGGATCTCTTTCGGTATGGCCAAAGCCTGCTAAGTCAGGCGCGATGACACGGAAGTGCTTGGCCAGCTTAGGGATAATCTTACGCCAGTTGGTATAGGCAGAGACGCCTGGTCCAGAACCATGTAATAGCAATAATGGCTCACCCTCGCCCATTTCCAAATAGTTGGTTTGCAGTCCAAAAGCTTCAATCGTTTTGCCTTTGCCAGAATCAATTATTTGCATATTCAATCTTCCTTGATAACAGTTTTCACGAGATGATTATTTATCACTGACAATTACAATAATGCAAAGTATCGACCATGTCAATACGCTAGCGTATGTCAAACAACAAAAATATTACTGACAATATTATGAAGCACAATGTAATTAATATAAATTCATTTCTACAAACCTTATATTCATTGAATTTTAAGGTAAAATTATTAAGCGAAATTATTAGCTAAAATTTATTTCAATTGAGTACAAACCAATGTATTCTATTAGTATATAACATACTAAAGCGTATGTTATATACTATAATTAGCCGTATAGCTAGTTGAGAAACAAGGATAAAAGCGCTGCTTACTTGTATTTAACAGGATGAGCGAGAGGTCTGTGGAGAATAGTTAGGAATGAACCAGATAGCTTATTAGGCTAAGACTTAAGTTTATTAAAATGATAAGATACGGCAAATCTGATCTGAACGGCTGATTGCATGGCTCAATAGGCGTATAATTATTAATTACTACGCGTACTATCGTACAGCCAGGCTTTAGGTATCTTGTATTTAGCGTTTACAGTACGTGAAGCTTACCAAACATAATAAATTAACTGTTTAAGAGTAAATCAACGATGATTGACTCTTTTTTAATAAATAGAGGTCTTAAAAGCATGGATTTAATAGAAAAAAATCCAAGTCAATCCAACAAACTGACTGCCAAAGATTGGTTGGATATCGCTGAATCTGAGCTGGCTAAATCTGGTATTTCTGCCGTCAGAGTAGAGCCGCTTGCCAAAAAACTAAAGGTTACCAAGGGCAGTTTTTACTGGCATTTTAGTAGCAGAAAAGAGCTGTTCGAGAAGCTGTTGTCAAACTGGCGCACTCGCTCGACGGTTGCAATTATCGAGCGTTTAAGTGATATAGAATTAACACCTGAAGAACGCTTGAGGAAGCTTTTCTTGATTCCTTATAAGCGCAATACCAAAACCAATGGCGCTGCTTTAGAGCTTGCCATTCGTAACTGGTCACAAAACGATAAAGCGGTGCAGGAAATTCTAAATGAAGTCGACACTCACCGTCTGACTTTTATTGCGATGATTTTTGAAAACTTAGGATATGACAAAGAGCAAGCAGAGATAAGAGCGGCTCGGTTTTATTACACCATGCAGGGAATATCGGTCGTCAACGTACACAAAGAACAGGCTTCTATTGAGCAGATATTTGAGACCTTGTTGTAATGATTTTTGGACGGCGCGCTGTATCCGCAACCAGATGTACGCTTTTGACGAACCCGCCAAGCCAGCTTTTCATCTCTCCCCACACTGGCAGCTCATCAGAATGATGAGTTGCGTTTTGATCTTCCAATCCTGTAATGGCACTCGTATCTTATGTCAAGAGTCGCCAAGCACGCGCAGTAATAAAGCGCGACCACTACTACTCATGACCGATTCTATTAACTCGATGGTTTTGCCAGGACGAATGCAGCGAGTGGTACTAACAAATCATCAAGTGGGATTAGCCCTAGAATATCAAGGCTAATGCGTGCTATACGCATATTCGCTTGCGGTACATACTTGCTCAGCTCATGGGTCAGCACGCCAGTCGCTGCTGCCATGGTTATCCCTTAGCTTTGGTTTCCTAGTAAGATAATCTGAATAGATTAGAATCCATGATAGTAGCAGATATATTGGCGTTGTTTCCTTACTGACAGGATACTTTCGCTTCAAACTGACGTTTTGAGTGAATAATTTGTCTCAGCAGAATTTGCAGAAGTCTTGCTGGCTCTAAAATAGTTTTACTCTAACTATGTAAAAAATAATTCTAGGCATATATTCACTTTTTTCATACTTTGAAAGAAATCTATATCCCTTATTACCAATAATTGAGAGGATTAATCCATAGACCCTTAGCTATTATACTTTAAATAACAACAGCATAACGATAGGCTTAAAGCCCCATTAGATACACATATGCCCGACTAGAGTTCGAAACGTGACTTACTTAATAAAATGCCTTTAGGTCAAGAAAACTGGAAGCAGCGAGAATAGCTTACTTGGAATTAGAGTTGCTTTAATTGAATCTAACAATGAAGAAAGTTTATTTTGTAGACTGGCTTGATATTTGTCAGATGCAAACTCTCTCACTAGTGCGGTCATAGGAATATTAAGATTATAAATTCATATAAGATATCACTGATTCTGATAGAAGTAAAAAAGGTTGCTAACACTATGAATAATACAGTGTTAGCAACCTTTTTTATTTAGCATCTTACTCAGGTGATGTGTTAAATATTGGGGTTTGA
>Ga0098068_1000353_pt1 | contig 18670 bp, 17 predicted proteins | sample 26BtaG_FD_75059 | JGI IMG/M metagenome (GOLD analysis project Ga0098068, IMG submission 75059) | Marine viral communities from Cariaco Basin, Caribbean Sea - 26B_WHOI_OMZ_CsCl | ecosystem: Environmental > Aquatic > Marine > Oceanic | place: Caribbean Sea: Cariaco Basin | collected 2014-11-09 | reverse complement strand
GCGCCGGGCCCTCCGGCCCCCAACCGCCTATGCGGCGGCTTACTCAACGGACATGGTGTCGTCCGCGTGGTATCGGAAATGGTTTTCCGAGGTTTTTCTCAGCCGCCTTGCGGCGGCTCACGAGATGGAGCCGGAGGGTGGCCTGCGCCGGGCCCTCCAGTCCCGGCAATCCCCCCCCGATCTTGGGGCACTATCCATTTGCAACGCATGCGTTTGAACGTCCGCACTGGGGAAGCTGCGCCGCAGCGGTGATCCATCTGGCGAAGGTCAGGAAAGGGCCGTCACTGGCAATGTGGAAATTCCTCCCATTCGCGAAGCAAATTTTCAGCATGCCGGTTATCTGGTTCGAGCGAAGCCGTAGTCAAATCGCGGATTAACCAGCGTGCTCTCGACATCCATCCGAACATAATTTGCAACTCTGTCCAGGTCAGGCTTCTACGGATGTCTCCAAGTTCCACAGTGAGGCGAGCATCTTTGCCTTCTGAATGAATTTTCGCGGAGATCCCAGTGAGACCGTGACAAATAAGGTTCCTGACGGATAAAGAGTCCCTAAGGTGAGCCGCAAGGACATCCGTGAGTCTTGAAGCCAGTTTACGTTGTCCGCTACGAGACTTTATCTGATTGGACCAGAGATCAAGCCTTCGGGCGATCCCGTGCGCGGACTTCGACGAACCTTCAATCTGCAGCGCATCCAAGGACTCAGCCAATTCTCTTTCGATCTGAGACCATAGGAAAATCAGTGAGCCGACAGCCCCCTTCATTTGTTCAAAACTCACTGTGGTATTGTCATCGACCATCTCGTGGTCAATTTCACTTTCATTCACGATCCGCACAAGAGGTAACAACCCCCGAATGTCCTGTGTAGATAGCTCCTGCATAGCAAGACATTTCTGATTTGATTTCGCCTGATCAGACGCAGACGTGTGTCCGGCCTGTTTGCGCGGCACACGCGGCCGCTGGCCCTGATGGTTTCCAAATGCCAAGTCCCATAACCACCCCCCAAGAGGGGGGCGGCGGACGGCGACATACTTTCAATTTTTTAACGGAGAGAATTCGGGTCAGGAAGCCCCCTTCCCAGGAAGGAGGGCCTCAGGAAGCGACCAAATCAGTTCCTTGCCGCGCTTCTCGCTTATTATCATACCACGCTTCTCCAAGGCGTTGAGTACGCCTCTGAACCCAGCCAGCTGCGCCTTCTCATCCGCGCTTGAAGACCATTCCCGATAGGCAACAAGCGGCATCAGGGCCGTGGTGGAAATCCGATCCTCACCGCATGCCAGTGCAGCCTTCATAGACGACAGGATAGCGATTTGTTTGGTGCTCTGCTGCGCTTGGGACTTTGTAGCCTTGCGCTCGGAACCATCGAGCAGCTCGGCGACAACGGTCGACCTTTCGTAGCCTTCGTCGTCATATCCCAGAAGCTTCTTCCGAAGCGCATAGGAAAACCTAAGGCCATTCTCCAGGTTCCGTTGCTTCGTTGTTGTCAAAACCACTTCATTGGACTCGGGGTCTGCTTTTATGGTGAACTCTGAATCAACATTCGACCGGATTGCAGAGGAACCGCGCCCTCCGCGCTCTTCCTCACGTCCTGTATGATGCACGAGCAGCGCATGAGCCTGGAAAGCTTCAGCGATTTCCTGAGCTCCTGCGATTGCCGTAGACATATCGACGGAGCTGTTTTCTTGCAGGTCTCCGATGCTGTGGATGAAAGTATCGAAGATCACGAGACTCAAGCCGTCGTTAGTCTCGTCAAGGTAAGCCTGAAGATCCCGGATGAATTCCATTATCTCTCCGGCATCACCCAGATCGATCCTCTTTTTAATGACAAGGTAGTCGGAGGCCCCCTCCGCGCCGGCCAGAGAGACAGAAATCCTGTCTTTCACGGCATTTCCGCCTTCACCGCAGACGTGGACGACCACACCCTTGCAGGTGGGCATGCTCAAGACGGGTTTACCCTGGACAACATGGCTGCCCAGAGCAACTGCCAAGGCGGTCTTCCCGACGTTGCTTGGGGCGACCATGATGCCCACTTCGCTCTTCTGGCACAGGTTTCGGATGACGTGATTGCTTTTCATGCTGGGAACATGGTCATTCGCACGTTCAAAGACGAATTTTGGGGAGAAATTGGCTGCTGCAACCATTTCGGGTCCTTTCAGAGAATACCACGAGGGTCGTCCTCGCGGCTGGACAGGAAGTGAGTTCCCAGGAGAAAGAGCGGTGGTGAGGTTTGATAGCTGGCTGTTCCCGTCTCAACTGGCGCGTGACGCACCCGAAAGAAAAACGGAAAATCCTTCCCGGCTTCGGCAGAGAGACACACATAGGAAAAAGGCTCCTGTCAGAGCCTTTTTCCTATGTGTGTCTCGGTCAGGCCCTTCGCCCTGAAAACCAGGCAAGCAGCTCTCCAAGATCCCAAAGCTTCGAAACTTCCTTCCTGGGGTTGCTACCGGGCCCCGCCCTCCCGCCAAGGCTTGCAACAGATTGAAATCGCGCGCCTCATTGAAAATTGAGGTGATTTCTTTGAGAGTGTCTGGAACGAACCCACTTCCCTGTCATGAAACGCAACATGACAAATTTGAGGGCGGCAGCACGCTCTGCCCGAAACCTCCCGACCCTTTCGCAGGCCGAAATTGCGAAGCGGTGGCGGTTGAACGCTGATACGGTTCGAAAAATACTGAAGCCACTGAATTTGCCGCCGGTCCCGGGCCCCTGGAAACGGGCGCGCTATGCGATCCAGGACATCTGGCGCCTTGAGGGGATCCCGCAAGTTCAAATCTCCGACGAAGCGTTACACGCGCAGCTCATGGAGCCTTTACGGACGGCGGGGGAACTGGCCCATCAGCTCGGCTGCGACCCGGCCACCGTTCGAAACTGGGCACGCGAGGGGCACATTCCCTGTGCGCGCCTCCAAGGCTCCATCCGGTTTCACTTTTTCGCTGTCCGGCGGGATTCCGATGCGTTTTGAGGTTCCAAACACCGGTTCCCGGGCATTCGACCGAACGGGAAAAAGTGAGGCAGACGCCCACAGAACGTCACCTCAGTACTCTTTGCGGTCCTTTTCCTCATTTCGCTTTGAAAGTGCCGAAATTCGGAAAAAGGACCTCAATCCGCACCGAGAGAAAACCTGGCACTCAACACCATTCTTGAAGGGTCTCCGGGTCCGCTTCGAAAACACCAGCCACAATAACAATGGAGCAAAAAATGCATATGAATTTGCAGCACGCTGTTGAAATCCTCGACGCCGGGGAGCTGCCCTTCTCCGATGCAAACGCGAAGAAGATCCGGGGATCCGCCCGAAAATGCGCCAGGCTGCCCGCGTATAATTGTGACCTTTCCCGCATCCCGGTCGACGCGAAAGCCTTCGTATCGCGCTGGAGCCGGCACATGAGCGACAAGAATGCGCCCGACGGGTTCGAGACATTCAGGCAATTCTCGACATGGCATTCAAATGTGAAGAGCCTCATGGAACATGCATCCGGCGAGCGGCGCCAGCGGGATCTCCTGCGGGATGCCGCGGATGACTGGTCTGAACTGATCGGCACGACAGCCGGCATGATCCAGCACAGCCGCAAGGGCACCGGTTTGCAGCAGAACGACCTGATCGCGGTCACTGTGCTCAGGAATGCCGCCCGGGAACATGGGAAGCAGCCGCAGCAACTGACGCCTGGCATGATCCATGGATGGATGAAAGCAGCATCCCAATCGCAAAGAGCTGCGATGCGCCAGGCCGTTTCGACCCTCAACAAGCTTCACGGGCTCAAAGATCAGCTCGACGAAAGCCTGCTGCCGCCCCCGCTTGCAGAAATCCCAATGGTCACGGACCGGAGGATCACGCCGGAACTCCCACAGAAAATCGCCCGGGACATCTCGGAGTACGAAGCCGACCTGCACCGTGGTGAAGCCTATGGCGGACTTCTCGAGGGCCTGCGGAAACCGGGACGGAGCAAGGGCACTGTAAAGAATGCCAGAGATGCCGCGCAGTGGTTCTTTTCCTGCATGGCGGAGCTGGACCTGCTGGATCTTTCCACCGACCCGGACACCGAAAGTTTTGCAACTTTGTCCTGCATACAGGCTGCATACGATGCCGAAGTCGCTGGCGATTTCTACTGGAGGCCACTGGCAAAAACGACGGTCCGCAAGAACCTCGAAGGCACGTTCCGTTTCCTTCGCCGGTTCAACCCCGGTCTGGAGGCTGCCCAGCGCGCGTTCTTCGAAGGTTCCTATTTCCAGGGCTTAGATGACATGACCGAAGCAAACCAGGAGTTCTGCAGAAGGCTGGTCAAGTCGGATGCAAAGAAGCTCAAGTTTTTCAGCCTCGCCCGCCTGTTCCACCAGAAAGCCGCCCCCATGATCGCGCGGTATGAAGACCTTCCATACAACCAGCAGTCTCAGGCGGTGAATTGGGCATTGGCGGCAGCGGCAGCATCTGTTCTCACCTTCCTGCCCCTGCGGGCCGACACTTTGCTCAATCTTTCGGTAGAGGGCGGGGATGCGCATGTCTTTCTCCCGTACGGGAAGAAGTGCGCCGGGTTCGCCATCCCGCCGGACCTCGTGAAGAATAATCGCAGGATCAAGACATCGATCCAGCGGCGCGGAAAAACAGACCCGCGATTGATCCTGGACTGGTGGCTCGCGGACGCCCGGCCAATACTCATGGCCCGGTTGCAAAACCCTGATCCGGCGCTCCTTCTCGGCGGCGCAGGGTACGCCCGGCTCAACAAGGCCTGGCGGTTCTCAACGGCATCCGTCGACCTCTACATGACGCTCCACCAAGTCAGGCACGCTATTGCATCGATCCTGTGGAATGAGCCCGGCACAGAGCTGAACGTAATTGCCGCTCTCCTGGGGGACCAACCGGCAACCGTCGCCCGGAAATATGCCTTTTTCGATGACGAGACCCACATCGAGCGCGGGATGGCCGGCATGTCAGAGGTCAATGCCGCATTGGAAAAAGGATACCGCAAATGAGATTTCAGATCCGGGAAAGTGAGCTGCCGCGCCGCATGCGGCAGTTCCTCGCCGATATCGATTCAGGAACGGCATACGCCGCAGACACGCTCCAGAAGTCCCGCCCGGCGCTGTCCTCCTGTCTCTGCGGCCTGATCGACACGGCGAGGCAGTACAGTCTCCCTTTAGAGCTGAATTCGCGCACAGCAGAAGCGATGCTGTCCCGTCTTGCCGATGCAGGCTGGACGCAAAACTCCCTGTCCTCTCAGAGGACCTATCTTCGCCACTACGCCTACGAGACCGGCGAAGGTGTCGAATGGGCCTTGGCCTCCGGAGCCAATGATCGCCGGCCCGTCGAATTGGTTTTCAGAACACATTTCTGGACCCCCTACCGCTCCCTGATCCCCATGCTCACCGAGCAGGGGGTCGAGGACCGCCTCATCCGGCTTGCAGACCGCTGGCTGCGGCACCGGGACAACGTGAAGTGCCTGACCCTGGATCATGTTCTTGCGTTCAAGGCTGATCCCCGGAACCTCGGAAAACTGGCTGAATTCATGACCGCAATCGATCCAGGGAATCCGGATACGCGCCTGTTGCAAGAGGCGCAGCGAAAACGGCGCAGCAAGGCGAAAGGCAGGACGAACCAGCCAACGTACGGCAACCTTCCTGAGCCCTTTTTGTCCCAGGCAAAGGCAATCGCTTCCGTGCCCGGAGATAGAGGCGGTTTGTCCGGGAGCCGGGTCAAAGGCATGGGCTCTGCGATCCGGCGGTTGTTGCGTTCAGCCGCAAACCATGGGCTGGAGCCGGACCTTACAATGGATACCGCACGCGCCTTTGCGGCAGATCTCCTCGCCGATGATCTGAAAACCATCTCTGCCGCAGGGTATTGTGATTTCCTTGGATATTTCGCCAAACATTCGGGCTATCCGAAGGAGATTTCGGACGCGCTTCTGGAGACTCACTGGGCGCTGAAAGCCGATGCAAAAGAAGAGCGCCGGGAAAAAGAGATCAAACTTGCCAGAAACCCGGTCGGCCTTGTCGATTTCGCCATCACCGCCCATGAACTCCTCCTTCGGGCACCGGACGAGAACGACATCCGCAATCGCCGCCGGGACTACACCCTGGCCGGGGCCATCGCCCTGCTCTGCAAGCTCCCGATCCGCGCCAAGGATATCCGCAAAGGAAAGATCGGCGAAGAATTCTGCCGGGACAGCGAAGGCTGGAGTGTCGATTTGAAGACATCGAAGACCGGTCAAAAAATCAAAGGCCGACTGGCTGATTGTCTGACCCCCTATCTGGATGCGGTCCTCCTGATGGATACCGATCCGGCGCACCTTTGGCAGATTTACGATAGCCGGCTCGGCACTGCCCTGTTCGCCAATCCGGCCAGGGATTGGAAGAACTACGAACGCGAGTGGCTGCGCCGCAACATGGTCGAGAGGACGGGGCATAGCGCCCATATCGTTCGGTCGCTGATCTACGACACCTGCGTCCTGGATGACGACCTGGACCTCCGGGTGGCCCGGGCATTGTGCGGACATGGTCATGAAACGAGCAGGCTGTTCTACGAAATGAATGCGGACCGGTACCGCCGGGACCAAGCCCTGGATCAATTGGCCGCCATCGAAAGCAGCCTGACTACCTGAGGTGAAGGACCCTGGATTTCCTGTGCATCCCTCTTGTGAGACGCACAGGAAGTCCAGCCCCTCCACCGGTCAAAACAAGAAAGGAAAAGAACCACTCAACAGAAACCAGCGTCGCTCCGGAAAGTCTTGAGCCGCCCAAAAATACACAGGCGGCACCCCCCTTACACTTTCATTTCAGGAGTACACGCCAATGAATACCACACTGACACCCGCTGTTCGCGAGCTGCTGGAGTTCCTATGCGTTCACAACGAAGCGCTGCAAAATGCAGCATTCCTGCTCGGAGGCGCACCGGGACTGCGGCGCACCCAATCGCTGATCGACCGGCTTACCAGCACCCGTCATCTGAGCCGGAAAGCCAGGCAGGACCTGGTTGGGCTCTACCAGCTGCTATCACTGGAAAATGTCGGCTACCCCGATACCATTGAGACCGCCTGTTTTGCCATACTGGACCCTGAAGATCCAATCGTGGAGGACCTCTGCCTGCTGACTGACCATCTCCGCGATCATATGGATGCTGTCGAAGCCGAGGCGATCCTTCCGGTTTTCGATTTCGGCATCGCGGCATGAGGAAAACCAGCATGAAATACCAATTGGATGATCTGCCCGATCTCGAGGTTCTGGCCCTTCAGGCAATCCGAACCGGTCGGGTTCTCGCCAATGAGTGGCGGCAAATCCTCCCCGTTGTAGATGGGATGACACACGCAAAGGTCAGTGAAACGCTCAACCGACTGGACGAAGGCGACGTCTTTTCAATCCATGACGAGCACATTTGGGCTAAGCTGGAGAAAGCCCTGGTTAAAGACCTCAATGCGCACCGGGCCGGGTATGGAACATACGCTCTGGAATCCGACACCAGCTTCGACGACCTTTGGGACCAGGAGCTGGAACAAAAGCGCCGGCTCATGGAACTCTGGAAGTCCTTTATTTCTGCACGGCAGGCATTGATCGACCGCCGTCGCGCAGCCGAGTTGGCGTCACATTTTGCCGGGTAAAAAAATTAATGACCGGCACCTACGAAAGGGTGCCGGTTTCAGACTCTGTTGCTTTGATAAAGAATCTGATTGGTTGAGTTTCTGCTTTCTCGTCAATCACTCAGCAAATCAGAGAAGAACTCCGATACAGGAGAAACACCAGACATCCAGAGGTAATCCCGTGCCCTCGTCGCCGCCACGTATAGAAGATGACGCTCGGTGTTCATGACTTCGTCCAACTGAGCTTCATCCTTGGATGCTAACAGGCGTGCTTCGTCAGGCGGTTTTCCGTCATTCAACGAGGCGATAGCCACGGCGCGGTATTCTGAACCTTTTGCATCGTGCATCTGTAAAATCTGAGCTCCTGCATCAGCAAGCGCCGGTGCAAAACGTTCAATATCGCTTTCGTGCCGAAGCAGGACAGCCAGATCAGCACCAGGGACACCATCGTTTTCAATCCGTTCGTGCACCCACTGGATCAAAGCCTGGAGCTCTTCTTGGCAAGTCTCAAATATCCGGAATGTCGGAATGGGACCATCAAAATGAAGTGGTCCCAGAAAATCGGACAGCGAGCTAAGGTGTATCCCAAACCTATTGGAGGGATACGAGATGGCGAAACGCCGGAAGTTCACAGATCAGTTCAAGGCGAAGGTCGCGCTTGAGGCGCTGCGTGGTGACAAGACGATCCAAGAGATCGCGGCACGGCATCAGGTTCACCCGAACCAGGTGAGCACGTGGAAGCGTCAGGCGGTCGAGGGCATGGCCGATGTGTTTGCCCGTGGCGGCAAGCCGGAGGGGCCGACCGAGGCGGAGGTGAAGGAGCTGCACGCCAAGATCGGGAGGTTGGCCATCGAGAACGATTTTTTGTCGCAAGGGCTCAAGTGATGAGCCCGGCCAAGAAGAAGAGCATGATCCGCCGCGACCATCCCGATCTGAGCATCAGCCGGCAATGCCGGTTGGTGAAGCTGAGCCGGTCGGCCTTCTATTATACGCCCATCGGCATCAATGCGGCGACGCTGGCGTTGATGAAGAAGATCGACCGGGTGTTCACCAAATACCCGTTCTTTGGCAGCCGCCAGATCGCCGCTTATCTGCGTCGGGACGGCATCGTGGCGGGGCGGCACCGCATACGCCGTCTGATGGCGAAGATGGGCCTTGAGGCGATCTACAAGCGTCCCAGAACCAGCCAGCCGCATCCGCCGCATCCGGTCTATCCCTATCTGCTGAGGAAGATGCGGATCGACCGGCCGAACCAGGTCTGGTGCGCCGACATCACCTTCATTCCGGTGAAGCGCGGCTTCCTCTACCTGGTTGCCATAATGGACTGGGCAACCCGCAAGGTTCTGAGCTGGCGGCTCAGCAACACGATGCACGCCGACTTCTGCGTCGAGGCGTTGAAGGACGCCATCAGCAAGTTCGGTCCGCCCGAGATCATGAACACCGATCAAGGGTCACAGTTCACCGGGTCAGCCTGGGTCACCACGCTGAGCGAAGCCGGCGTGCGCATATCCATGGATGGCCGGGGCCGGTGCATGGATAACATCTTCATCGAGAGGCTGTGGCGCTCACTCAAACAGGAGGCGGTCTATCTCGAAGAAATCGCCCACGGGTTCCAGGCTCGGCGGGTGATCGGAAATTGGATGACGTTCTACAACACCGAACGGCCGCATTCTTCCCTTGAGCGCAGAACGCCCAAGGAGGCATATTGGGACGGTCAAGATCAGAAAATGGCAGCATGAAACCTAACCCGGATACACCTTAGAAACGCTGCCAAAATGTCCGAAAAATCGGGACCACTTCAGGGAAAGGCGTGCAGAACCTCTCGAAGGTAGAAATGGCTGTTGTTGATGTTCCCTTGGGTGAGTGTCACGAAGCCCAGAACCTGTCCTCCCTCAAGATCTTCACCTGGTATGCTCTTTGCAGTTTTGTTTTTTTTTGGAGTCGGCGCCTCGGGAACGGTTTCCACGAATGCCTCGACCAAATCACCCGCTGCATCGAGGACCGCTGATCTGCGAGGCGCGCATGAACCTTCCGCAAGCAAGACGACCTCGGCAGCCGCGCGCGCGTCTTCACCCGCATCATGGTGATCAAACGACAGTCCAAGGTAGGTCTTGAGTGACGCCAGTCCGTGGCCACCATTGCCTTTCAATTCCGGCCAAGCCCTACGAGCAATAGTTACGCTATTCTGCCAATCCCAATTTGGTTCTGATCGATCGGCGTTTGCGCAGGCTGCCCGGATCGCACTGCGATCGAAGCCGGAATGCTGGTAGACGGTGAGGCCTTCGAGTGCCTGCTCCAGTACCCGCAGGACACGCTCGAATGTCGGCGCTCCTGCAACCATTGCATTGGTGATCCCGTGGATATTGGTAAAGACCCAACGCGTTGTCTGTGGATCGACATAGGTTACCCATGTTTCGATCTCGTTGTCCGGGCGCACGCAAGCCACGCCAATCTGACAGATACTACCGCGGTCATGGTTCGCCGTTTCCACGTCCAGAGCTACGAAACGGAACGGACCCTCGGGAAAAGGTGGCACAATATCCGTCTTTTCCGGTTTTCCCGAAACGGACGCAGCATCGTCTCTCAGGAAACGAGCCTTTTGACGATCAAGAGCTGCCCTTTCGTCGTCACCAAATCCCAGATGACTGATGATAAAATCCACGAGGCTCTCCGGCTCATCATAAGTATCCATACCTCTGCCGTTCCAGGCAACGGCATGGCCCGGGGCGAGCGCAATCACTTCTTGCTCCAACCTGGAAATGTCCCACTCGTCCGCCAGCGGCACCCAGACCGCTTTGCAATACTTAGCCACAAAGGCATTTCGCAACTTCTTGGCAATGTCACCGTCGGCCTTGGTATCGGGGTCGTTTCGCTTCCGCCACATCCTGCCGGTATTGTACATACGCGAGAAGTAGTGGCTGGTTGTCTCGGAGCCTGTGCGATGACGCTGATGGATCCGCTTGAAGAATGTTTCACTCTCGGACGACGTGGATCCGATGTAGCGAAGATCTCCGAAGTGGTCGACGAGGCCATATATCCCGCGACAATCCCTGGGTGCCATCACGGTCGGCTGAGGTGTGGCCTTAAGAAGTTGCTCCAAGATTTCCCTTGCATCGGGCGCTTCCGATCCGCCGCGGAAGAAATTCAACATGTTTCAAACCTATTCGTCATGCCGCGACTCCTTTATCGCAGGTAATTCCAAGCCAAAGGAAACTCCTATCCAACGGGAGATCAACAGCCGAAGGTGCCATGGCAAATCTTTTTCAAGACCCAACCACTATTTTCGGTTTTAGAAATACGAGGTGGCGCAACAGATGAAGTGCGCCACCTCAACGTGAGCAATATTCACGGTTTGCCGGATGTAAAATCCCGGCTTTGTGGGCTCCGCACGGGATCGCCGCCATCCCCACAGCCGCACTTGATCCGCCCCACCGTGCGGCGTCTCCTGCGGTCCCCGCGCTTTTTCGGGTCCGGGTCCCCAGTCGTGATCCCATCCCAATTGACGGGAACCACTTGGATCACAAAGTCAGTGCTTCCGTCTCCGTAACCTTTTCAAATTCGGGCAGAAACTCGGTATGGTGCATTTCTATGTATCGTACGATCCGTGGGTTTTTGATGAGCTTGGAAACATACCCCCGCGCCAGAACCAGATCGAGATGATCGGATCCGTAGGTATCTTCGACCAATCGCAGCTCCCGCTCCAGATTTGCAGACTCGCGTTCCATAAGCTCAAGTTGCTGGCGGGAAACCCCCTTTGCAGCCTTGGGTTTCTCCGGATTGACAAGCTGGCTTTCAGGCGTCGCAGCCAGCAGCGACTTCGCATAATTCACGGTGAACTTGTTCATGGTTACCATCAGCTCCGCAGCTTCAATCTGGCGCAGCGGCTTCATCTTCTTGAGAACACGAAACCCCGTCAGCGTGACCTGCTTGTCCTTCAGCAATTCAGCCGCTTCTGGACAGATCCCATCCAACAGGCGCCTCTTCTCCTGGAGCGTTTTGATGTTGATATTCAAGGCGCGCGCTAATCTCTCCTCTGGAACGCCACGCTTCAAAGCCATCAGGATCATTTTGTGTTCCTGAATGATCGCAAGCCGGCTGATGCGCTTGTTGTAGGTATAAGCTTCGTCATCAGTGGAGATTTGGCAAAGAGCATCACGCTTACCCAGGTCTTGCAGGATTGCATGGCGCAAGTGCCCATCGAGAAGCATGTAATTCCCTGGGTCAGACTTGTCCGCAGTGACGACAAGTGGCTCGACCAGACCGATTTCCTCAACGGATGCAGCAACCTGACGATACTTGACCGTCTCCTTTGTCCCTTTCTGGACGACGTAAAGTGGATAGATGCGTCTCAGCGGGACACGGACAAATTCCTTTTCAAACGCCAGAGTAATCTGTTTCTTTTGCTTTGAACCCTTCATTGTATTTCCCCTGTGCGGGACGCAAGCCTGTCAGTCAGCTTCTTCGGAATTGTCGCCAGGCTTTCCGCGCGAAGCAATGTCACGAAATTTTCATCGTTCAGCAAAGTCCGCAAAGCTTCCGTGATGAACATCAATTCGTTGCGGGTTGCCGTCGCCTTTCGAAGCAGCACCTGCTTCTTCTCCACGTCGTTTTGGTATGTGCGCAGCAGGCTTTCGACAGATAGCGGCCGTCTTTGCCGCTTATCCGTGCCGGGCTGCCCCTTGCCATGCTTCTGGCGAGCCTCCACCAAGCGCTTTGCGGCCAAGAGCCTGCTCCCCCGGAGAAGGTTGCTCTCATAGGCCTGGCGCAGGATGTCTTGTACTTTTGCATCGTCGGCGTCGGCGATGTCGACAGCTACACTTACCGGAATTTTGCTACTTTCAACCGCCCGTAGAAGCCTGTGTTCACCGCTTTCCAAAAGCCGCAGCACACCGCGCACATATTTCATCGTCAGATTAGTCTTTTGCGCGATTTCGACGTCTGAATAGCCCCTATCTTTCAAACCTTTAATGTCGCGGAGCAGATCCAGAGCTCTGTGCTGCCGGCGGGCTACATTCTCAACAAGACTCATGACAAGACAATCTTCACCGCTGGCGGAAATCACGATCGCGGGGATTTCTGTTTGCCCAAGCTCTTGGAAGGCTTCCAGCCGTCCCTGGCCGCAAACCAAATCATAATGCGGGTCAGCATCGCTGTCTCTTCTTGCCACCGTGATGGGCCGTTTCAGGCCCAGTACAGCAATGCTGTCGACCAGCGCAGCAAAGGCATTACGGTTTCGAACGCGAGGATTGATGACCGTAATTCGATCAATTGGCACCATTTCCGCAGCTGTGTGAGCTTCCTCAATCATCAGGCGGCCTCCGGAAGTGGTACCTGAATCGCCATTTCGAACAGGGGAGACAGCGTGCCGAAACAATAAGCATCAAGCGATAACCCGTTGTTCTCTGCAAGCCGAAGGCGCGGTAGTGTCATGTCGATGCCTGGAAGCAGGTAATAATCGAGCGGGCTCTGGTTCGGCCTGTCCATACGAACAGCAACAGTGATGTCGGGCTTCAGCCTCGTGTCGAAACGGATGTTCCAGCGGAGGGAACCTGCGCTTGTCTGATGACACCGGACAATGACCAGTGAAGCAGTAAACTCATTGTTAATAGTCAGGAGATCCGTACTTGGATCCTGTTCTACAAACCCGCCTGCTGCTTCAATTCCTGCTATAGTTTCCGCCACAACACCAGGGTGCAGCTCACGCAGGCGACGATTGATCTCAATATACCGGTAGTCGCGATCCGGTTGGAAACCAACAAGCTTGTATGCGCGAATTAAGCTCCCGAATCGGGTGCGGTAAGAACCGCTTGACGGAAGCGCGTCCGCTTCGTCGATGATCAGGCCTGACAAATATCCCTGGGATTGAAGGATATCCCGAAGGCCGGCCAGCATCTCATCGTCAGTCAGCCTGGCTGATCTCGCGCCAATGATGGCACCAGCCGCGGAAAAGAGCTCCGGATCGACAATTGCTTCGAAGACACCCTCCGCTCTGACCCAAGTATCCGGGTCGTTTTGCACGCGATGCTTCTTCAACTTGAAAGAGCTTCGGTTCCAGACATTGTTCCCGATGTATTTCTCGTTGATCAGAAGCTGGTGCACGGTACCTCGGGTCCAAGCTCGCCCCAGATCGGTCAGTATTCCACGGGAGTTCAGCTTTTCAGAGATTTCTGCTTCAGATTTGCGTTCCTCAACAAACGATCGAAATATCTCCACTACGATGGCAATTTCTTCGTCAGGCCCCGGCACAAGGATCACCCGGTCGGTTTGAATACTCTTATGCTGGCCTCGTTCAAGAATACCTTTGGGCTGACCTCCCTCATCGATCAGCATACGCCTCAGACCGAAACCCGGCGGCCCGCCCTGCCGGAACCCGCGTTCAATCAGGCGGCATTGCCCGGCGAATACCTTCTGGGAAAGCTCGCGGCTGTATTCACCGGCCATCGCACGTTTGACGCCTTTGACAATCGTCGATACCGGACTGCCATCATTCTCAAATTGCTCGGCACAATAGACGACTGATATGCCCGCACGCTTGCAGATGTATTCGTAATAAGCACTTTCGTCGGCATCCTGAAACCGCCCCCAGCGGCTGATGTCGTAGACAAGAACAACCTTGAAATCGGCGCTCCCGGATTGAATGTCTTCGAGAAGCTGCTTCAGCCCGTCGCGCCCTTGAATTCGAAGACCGCTCTTTCCTTCATCCGAATAGGTCCGAACTATATCGATGCCTCGCCGCCGGGCGTATTGCGCAATGGCGTCAGACTGGTTCTCAGTCGAGTAGCGCTGGTGTTCTGTTGACATGCGCACATATTGCGCTCCGCGGATCGCACGCTGGGATTTTGGAGCCCCAGGGCTCTCTTCATGATCATCGCGCCAACTCAAGAGCCAATCACCTCCCTTCGTCAAAATGCAAATCAGTTGGGAATGGCCGCGATTCCTGCGTGCCAAAGCTTAAACGCGGGACCTCGGAAAAGTGTTTCCGAAGATGGGCAATGTTTTTTTCAGATCAGGACAAGGGCACATGAACAAATTAGACTACCGACTGGAGATCGCGGCTGCACTAAAGCGCGAACTTGGGGGATCTCACCGGGCGATCAAGGCTTCCATGAACTGGACAGGGGCATCTGAGAGAACCGCGAAGAACTGGTTGGCCGGAGCACACTGCCCAACGGGCGAGCACTTGATCGAACTCATGAGGCACTCAAATGAGGTCGCGGTAACTGTGCTGGCCTTGTGCGGCAGAAACGAAGCATGCATTTCTTTTGAGCTCGAGCGGCTCCGCCTAACACTTGTCAGAATGCTCTCGACTGCAGAGGAATTTTTGGGCCCAGAAACTGGGGCACCGCATCAAGCCGCAGAAAACCGTCGCGGCAGCAAAGAAAGCTCATAGTCTGCTCAGATACTGAGTGTGGCGCGTCCTCAAGGCACTGCAAAATGATCCATGCCTGAGACAGTGAAATCTGAAGGCCGGAGAAAGCGTGTTTCTGCACCATGCGCGCCGGGCAATCATCGGGTTCGGATGCCTGCAACACATTTGCTCAACTGGGCACTGCATCCTCAGACTGCAGCGTGGATACAAACTGGGATACGTTCTTTTCCACTTGACCGCATATCCTCAGTATTTTACCTTTTAATTGTGTAATAACATGGACTTAGCATGGCATCCTACCACCCCAGCCATCGGCCTTTCAGGAAAATCTGATGACCAGCTGCTCTTGCGCGTGATCCGTAGTTGGGCGCTTTTGCGATTTATGCGGGTTAGTGGGTGTCGCGCAGGATGATTTCTGCGTGGAGCCGTGTGGTTTGTTCGCTTGCATTCGGATCTGCGAGACGGCGGTCAAGGCTCGACAGGACTGCATCGACCATATCGTCAATTGGATTGCGTAGCGTTGTCAGGCGCACGCCGGGCCAGCGCGCCATCTCGATGTCGTCAAAGCCCACAACCGACACATCGGTGGGAATACATTTTCCTGCATCGCGCAGCGCACCCAGCGCGCCGATGGCCATGGCGTCATTTGCACAGAATATGCCGTCGAATTCAGCGTGCTCAAGCAGGCGCTCTGTCGCGAAATAGCCGCTCTCCGTGGTATAATTGCCCGCATACTCGCCCACCAAGGTCAGCCCGTGGCGATCCAGTCCGTTGAGGAAGCCGCTGCGCCGCTCGCCGGTGGCGCCAAAATCACCTGGCCCGCCGACAAGCGCGATGCGGCTGCGGCCCCGTTCTGCCAACAGGTCTGCCGCCAGGGCAGCTGCGTCATGGTTGAGCAGACAGATGTTGTCGACGCCCTTGGCCTCAATAATCCGCCCTGACGCGATAACCGGTATGTTCAGCTTGCTGCATAGCTCGACGATTTCAGAGGCAATGCTGCCGCTGCGCAAAATCATGGCATCCAGGGGGTATCGCAGCACTTGGGTTACCGCTTCGCGGGCGGTGTCGCCGCCTCCGGCGATGACGACGGGCCACTTGCCGACGGCATTCAGCCCGGCGATCAATGCGGCCGTGGCCTCCTTGTCATATTCGTTGCGCATCTCGCCTGCAAAGACCGCCACCAGATTCGAGCGCGCGCCCTGCAAGGTCGCCGCGAGGGCGTTTGGCTGGTAGCCCAATTCATGCGCTGCGAGCAGGATGCGTTCGCGTTTTTCCTGATCAAGGTAGGCACCGGGCGTAAATGCACGAGACACGGCTGACCGAGAAACCCCAGCAATTTCAGCAACATCCGCCGCAGTTGCACGGGATTTTCGCTTGGTGATATCCGGGCTGGGTCGCTTCATCGGATGCCCCTTTCGGATTTGATGTTTTTTTTGTGAAACATCGAAACCCTTGACACAAACGTTACATACCGCCCCTATATGAACACGTGTGCAGATCTGGTGCAACGGACTCGTTCCTGAAACAAAAGCGCTTCAAGCGCTGCTGCAGCAGAACTCACTGGCCTAAGGGGAGGCCAATTCAAAATACCGCGGTGGACTGAACCGGTCGCCGTGGTTCAAATTGGAACCGTCTGCCCGCATCGGGTGACGGAGGACCGGAGACAGAAGATGAAACGTATTGCGTTTACAACCGCTGCCACGCTGGCATTCGCTGCCAATGCTGCTTTTGCTGAAACAGAAATTACCTGGTGGCACGCCATGGGCGGCGCGCTGGGTGACACCGTCAACCAGATCGCGTCGGACTTCAACGCAAGCCAGGATGAATACAAGATCACCCCGGTTTTCAAGGGCACCTATGAAGAGACCCTCACCGCTGGCATCGCGGCCTTCCGCGCAGGCGAGCAGCCCAATGTGATGCAGGTGTTCGACGCCGGTGCTGCAACCGTGATCGGTGCCAAGGGTGCAACCATTCCTGTTCAGGATCTGCTGGCCGACAACGGCGTTGATTTTGACATCAACGACTACATTGCTGGTGTGCGCTATTTCTACGCCGACAGCGATGGCAAGATGATCGGTATGCCGTTCAACTCCTCCACGCCGATCATGTATTTCAATGTTCAGGCGCTTGAAAAAGCGGGCGTAAGCGCACCGAAAACCTGGGAAGAATTCCAGACGGTCACCGCTCCGGCTCTGAAAGAGGCAGGTTATACCGCCCTGTCCCAGTCGCACCTGCCGTGGATCTTTACCGAAAACTTCCACTCCCGCCACAACCTGCCGTTCGCAACCAACAACAACGGCTATGACGGCACCGACACTCAGATCCTGGTCAACAATGACGCGATCAAAGCGCATTTCAGCGCTGTCAAAGACTGGAAAGACAACGGTTATTTCGAATGGTTCGGCACCGGTTGGGGCGACAACCAGACCCCCTTCGAAGAAGGCAAAGTTGCCATGTGGCTGGGGTCTTCCGGTTCTTTTGGTGGTCTGAGCAAGAAAGACCTGCCGTTTGATTTCTCCGCAACCATGCTGCCCTATTGGGAAGGTGTGACCAAAGAGCCGACCCAGACCTTCATTGGTGGTGCGTCTCTGTTTGCAATGGCAGGCCATGATGCAGAAGAAAACAAAGCAACTGCGGCGTTCTTCGACTTCCTGACCTCTGCCGAAGTTCAGTACTTCTGGCACAAGGAAACCGGCTATGTGCCGATCACCGAAGCGGCCTATGAAATGGCAAAAGCAGACGGTCACTATGATCGTGCGCCTGCCGCTGAAGTTGGCATCCAGCAGCTGTCGCTGCCGGGCGGTGACAACACCAAAGGCTACCGCATGGGCTTTTATGTTCAGATCCGCGACGTGATGAACCGTGAATACGGCCGCATCCTGACTGGCGAGACCTCGGTTGAAGACGCGTTCAAGACCATCGAGGACGAAGCGAACAACCTGCTGGCACGCTTTGCCAAGACCCAAGGCTAATTTCGCGGGGCTTTCCCCACTTTGTTACGGCCGCAGCCTCTGCGGCCGTAACGCATTCAAACTAAGAGGTTCACCGTGAAACGCGCCGGGTTCTCAACCAAGTGGATGCCGATCATGCTGCTGATGCCGCAGCTCGTCATCATCGCTATTTTCTTCTACTGGCCTGCATGGCACGCAATTCAGTCATCGTTCTACCTGCAAGATCCGTTCGGGTTTGGCTCCACATTTGTGGGCCTGGAGAATTACACCGACCTGCTCGGCAATTCCGAGTATCGCCGGGTTGCGCTGTTTACGCTGGTGTTCACTGTGCTGGTGACCTTCTTCTCGCTGGCAATCGCGCTGTTGCTGGCGGTCAAGGCGGATAATGTTCTGCGCGGTGCCCGCACCTACCGGACGCTTTTGATGTGGGTCTATGCGGTTGCACCACCGGTCGCGGGATTCATTGGTCTTATCATGTTCGACCAGAGCTGGGGGCCGTTGACACGCCTGGCTGGGTTCTTCGGCTGGGACTTTGTTTTGGGCGTGAACTTCAACGATACGGCGGCGGCCATGGTTCTGGTGTCCGTCTGGAAGCAGATCCCGGTCAACTTCATCTTTTTCCTGTCCGGCTTGCAGTCCATTCCACGTTCGGTGCGCGAAGCGGCTCTGATCGACAACGGGTCGGCCACGGGGCGGTTCTGGGATGTGACGTTCCCGCTGCTGGCGCCGACGGGCTTTTTCCTGCTGATCATCAACATCACATATGCGCTGTTCGACACCTTCGGCATCGT
>Ga0098068_1000346_pt1 | contig 18852 bp, 25 predicted proteins | sample 26BtaG_FD_75059 | JGI IMG/M metagenome (GOLD analysis project Ga0098068, IMG submission 75059) | Marine viral communities from Cariaco Basin, Caribbean Sea - 26B_WHOI_OMZ_CsCl | ecosystem: Environmental > Aquatic > Marine > Oceanic | place: Caribbean Sea: Cariaco Basin | collected 2014-11-09 | reverse complement strand
CCTCCATCATTTGCTTTTTAACTACTAGATCCTCTAGCCTCTCTCCTTTAGATTTCCTTTTGAATTTTTTTAAAAATCTCATCACAACCAACCTCCTAGATCTATATCAAACATTTTATTTCTAGCTGCCTTTCTCCTCTGAGCTAACAAACCCTTAGCTGTGATCCCTTTTAATTCCCCTGCTGTGTCAATCCTAAAATCATCTTTTTCAATAAATGTTTTAGGGGGGAGCTTAGATCTGCTTTTGGGAGATCTGAATTTAGCTGCCTTAGAGAAAAGGATATCATCAATTAATGATGTTGCCTTTTCTTTTGTTTTCCTGATAACAAAAGATGCTGCAGCAGAATTATCAACAAAATCAGCTCCTAGATTTTTTGCCTGATTTCTCATTAAAGGCTCTGAATTAACTTTAATAAATTTATTTTTCTCCTTAACAAAAACATTAAAGGCTTGAGATGGATCTCCATCTGCTGACATTAGATCAGGTATCTTAAACCTAAATCCTCTCCTCCCTTTTCTCTTTTCTTTTTTTCCAAAATCAAAACTAGTATCAAATATCCCACCTGTTGATATTAGATCTAGTGCAGTATCTATTTTAATATCTGATTTAATATCTGTTGCTGATTTAGATAATACTCCCATCTCAGATATAGAGGCTATATCAGATATTGATGCTATATCTAGAGCTGATTTAACTTTAGATTTAACCTTTGATTTAACTTTAGATTTAACCTTTGAAAGTGAGGAGATAGAAAGATCTACATCCATCAAAGATTTAAATCTAGAGCTTATATCTACCTTAGTTTTTTGAGCCTCCCTTAATGCTGTGAATGGATGGAGAGCTGCTAAAGGTTTGAGAGCTGCTGCAGTTTTTGTTTTTTGTCTAGGCCTTAGCAATATCTCCTCTATAAACAATAGGCCTTCTTTTTGTTTTGTTTTCTGCTTTGTTTTTAATCTCTGTTTTGTTTTTAATCTTTGCTTTGATTTTCCTCCTAGCTCCTCTGCTAGTTTTGACATCTCTAACTCTGCCCTTTGAAAAGGTTTAGTTTTCTGCAGGAGGATCTGATCTCCTGATCCTACCTCTACTGTTGATGATGCTCCTTTTTTAATTCCTTTCTTTTTGCTGATCAGAGTTTCTTTTGTGCCTCTTGTTATGAAATCAAATTGTTTTTTTATTCCTTTTCCTGTTGCCTTTTCTATGATCTCAACTGTTGCATACCTGTTTCTAGTCGGTAGCTTAACATCTCTCTTAGTTAATTTTCCTGTTAAGAAATCCCTATATATTGCTGTATAGGCATCATCTTTGATAAACTCAACTATCTTAGCTTTAGCAGGCAGCTTGTAAGTGTATTCTATCTTAGGCTCAAAACCTAACTCTTTATATTTTTCTGATGGCCTGCCTTTTTTAGATGGCCTGCCTCTAACTCTCATAACCTCCCTAGATCTAGCTAGATCCATAGGCTCTATTAGAATATCAGTTGTTGCATAACTCCTGATAGTAGGCTTTATATTTGTTTCAAATTCTGCAACCTGTTTATATTTTTTTCCTAAATATTTAGCCTGCACAAGATCTAAAAATACCTCTCCCTTTTTGGTTGTTTTAACATCCTTTATCATTAGATCAGGGAGAGTTGTTGTTTCCTTAGGAGCAGGCCTCCTAGCTTTAACCTGTTTAGCTGTTTGATAACTGAGCCTGACTATATCATGTTTTGGGATATCCTTAGGATCAATAAGAAAAGATTTCTCAAAAACAGGCTCATAATAGCTGATGCTTTTTTCTTTCCCTCCCTCTATTAAAACATCCTCTGCTGCTAATCCTCTTTTTAATGGCTTAACCCTTATCTCAGGGATCAGCTCTCCTGATTTAACTAACTCTTTTGTTTTAATTATTCTAGGGGTGTCAGGTTTATATATTATATCATCTCTAACAAATTTAGATAATGATGTATCTCTATAATCTGTTGTTATTTGCTTTTGTGGTTTAAATGTTATTTTCTCCTCTGCTGTTAGAAATCTTTTAAACTCTGCTGCAGGTTTTCCTTTAAACTCTGCTGTTAATGCTTTGCCCTTTGATTTTATTGCTCTGCCTTTCAATCCTCCAATAGCTGCAGGAGTTAAAGCTAAGGTATAAGTAACAACTCCCTCAGGAGTTAGAGGATTTAATGTTGTTGATAAAACCTCCTTTCCTGTAACTCCCAACTCCTTTAATGTATTCTGAGGAGCTTTGATTAATCCCTCTCCTACTGCTCCTAGTTTAGCTCCTGCTATTACAACCTGCTCTCCAAATTCTGCAGCTCCTAATCCTGACACATAATAAGCAGCAGTTCCCAAACCTTTTCCTACCTTAGATATAAAACCCTCATCTCCCCTTATATTTAGAAATCCTAAACCTAGATCCTCTTTAGCCTGCCATGCTCTAGCTCCTGCTGCCTGCTCCCATGCCTCTAAACCTTCTACCCTCTGCTGAAACTCTGATCTAGATGGTTTTGATGTTGGGAGGGTTGTTACAACTTCTTTTTTTATATCAAAAGAAACCTCAAACTCTTTTCCCCCTGCCTCTATTATTTTTGATCCTTTAACATCCCCAATCAATTCTAGCTGAGCCTGCTGCTGCTCCTCAATTTTTTTAATAAACTTTTCTGATCCTCCTGCCTGCTTAGCTAGCTCTAACTCCAAAACAGATTTTAAGGCCTGATCCTCAGGAGTAAATATTTTCTTTTCTGCTCTCTCCTGCTTTTCAAATATATGCTCAGAATATCCCTCAACTAATGCCTCTTTAGCCTTCTCCTGTGCCTCTGCCTGCTCTTTTAAGGCCTCCTGCTGCATCTCTATCCTAGCTAGTGCTGATTTGCCTGTGCCTGTTATATCCCCATAAGTAACCTTAGGCATCCTTTTAAGAGCATCTTTCTCAGCTTTGCTTAATTGATCTCCTGCAAAGCCTTTCTCTAGAGCCTGCTTAGCTAGCCTTTCCCTCTCTGTTGCCCTTTTCTCCTTCTGCTCTGCTGCCCTATCCTCTCTAGATTTTGTAACAATTATCTCAGGCTCTTTCTTTACATCCTCAACATATCTTGTCCTGTAACCTTCATGAGTTTGGGCTTTTGCATGCTTATCACTTAATCTTTTAATCTCTGCCTCTGTTTCTGCCACTCCTATCCTCTTCCAAATAACCCCACGAACTGATGAACTGTCTTTCCCCTCTAAAATCCATTTGCCTGCCAATTTCCACAACCTAAACTATTTTAAATCAATAATGAGAAAAAGAATATTTAAAAGCTAACGAATTTGATAAAAGGGAATTGTGCAGCCATTAACCTTAACAGATATCCTCTTTATTTTCTTATGTTTCAGCAGGCTCTCAATCTCCTTAAAGATTGATGATCTAGATTTGATTTCCTTTAATTTCAGCTCTAGCTCCATGTATGTTAAAGGCCTGCCTCTAGAATATTTAAAGCTATGATCTAGCAGATCCTCAACACTCTCAACATCAGTTTTAATGATTAAACTCTCCATCTTTACACTTCTTTTATTAGGCAGTATGGAATTTACCAGGCCTGGCGAATCCTGGAGCAGCTGCAGCAACCCTCTTAGACGACAAGATTTTTTTCTGTTTTATATCCATTTCAGGCCTGAACATTTTTTTTAGGCAGTAATTGGCTTTCCTTTCACATCAAAACAAGCACTACATTTATTTGGAGCAACCCAATAACATGGCCTGCCTGTTTTTTTTATACATTGCCTGCAATCTTTATCGGTGCAACCACATTTTATACAGTTATATGACATTTAAATCAGCCCCCCTTAATCAAAAATTCAACTTCTTTTTTAATTTCATTAACAGCTTTCTCTAAAGTTACAGCTGTCATGGCTTTATCAGGCCATAAAACCCTCCATAGCTCCTCTATTGCTTTATGGACTTCATCAAAAGATCCTGTGTTTATTATTTCCTTAACTCTCTCATCATCTCCAATATAGTGCTGCTGCTCCTTACCATCAACCCTCTCAACAAAATACCAATATTTTCCTTTCTTTCTAAACCAACTCATTCTCAAATCCCATCAAACCTGCCCTCTTGGTATCTACAATCAAGACAGTTTATTTTTCCTTTTACAATTATTATATTTTTGCTGCTACATTCTTTGCACTTTTGCTCATTCATTCCAACACCCAATACTTATCAGCTCTAGGCTCAAAAATTAAGCCCTCTTTCCTAGCTTTTTTAATCAATTCCATCAGATCATTTTCATTAAAATTTAATGCTTTTTGGATAACCTCAAAGCTGCAACCTCCATTATTTTGCACAAAATCGTGTAAAATACCTATCTTTTCCCCATCTCCCAAAAAGTCTCTATTCTCTCTATTCTCTCTAATCTCCCTAATTCCTCGTCGTGAAGGATTTTCCTCTTTTTCTGAAATATTAGAGACTTTAGAGACTTTAGAGACTTTAGAGACTTTAGAGACTTTAGAGACTTTAGAGACTTGTGTATTACAAACCTGTTCCTCAGGTGTAGTAGTTATATTATCTTTTTTTTCTTTATCTTTATAATCAAATAAGCTCCTATCTTTTTTTTCAAAAGGGTAATTATTTCTAAAAAATTCATCCTCAATTTTTTCTAATGATAAAAAATATTTAGATTTTGGATTGCCTATGTGCTTAAAAGGCATTTTCTTTAAAGTCTTAGCTGGAAAGAGTTTCCCTATAGAAAAAAATTCATCTCCCATCTCCTCTTTAAACCACTCCTTAATAATACTATATTGGTAATATTTTGGCTCTACAACATTATTATATAAAGACTTTAACAGCCTGTATCTCCAATCACTTTCAAAATCATCTACTAACCCCTCCTCTAAATTTTCCTCACAATATCTTAAAACCCTCTGCTCAACAGTTTTTCCAAAAAACCTAGCCATGACAAAGACAGCTCCCCATACATCAGCATCCCTGTTGTTGAGCTTGTTATCATCATAATTCTCATAGATCTTTAATATCTCTTTCCACCCCCCTAATATTATCAGCTGGTTGCACTTATCCCTGATGGCCTGCCATCTATCATCATTCTCCTTAACCTTTCTCCTCCCCTTAAACCCCATAGTCTTGTAGAGCCTGATAACAATACATCTGGATATCGTAACAGGATTAAGGCCTGTGATGTTGCAGATGATCTTAGGGCAATAGACATCAAAATCAACCCCTACAAACCTCTCCTTAATTTTCTCTATTCTCCTAGCAGCTGCTCCTTTCTCTATGCCTGCATTAAGGAGCTGATCTGTCATTTTCTTTCTGTCGGTATCCATCCTCTCATACTCATCTATGCAGAGAGTTCCCTTTGTGTTTTCTATTGTTCTAAAGAAAGCTGCCTCAGAGATGTTGGAGGCCTCTAGGCCATGAAAGCTCACTAGCTTTATTAACTTCTTTAGCTTTGATTTTCCTGATCCTGAGAAAGCATTAATGAATATGTAAGGGTAGCTCTCAAAAACCTCAAAGGCATAAGTTCCTATCACAAAGCAGGTTACTATATCTGCTATTGTATCATCAGAAAGATCCATATAATAAAGGATAAGCTCCCTAATCTGATTGTATAAATTGAGCTTGTCTATTTTCCTGATCCTCCTCTCTACAAAATCCATTATGCTGTCATTACTCCAAAAGTTTCTAGTTTGCTCTAGGTTGTGCTTGTAGTTAATCCCTAGATCCCTGATCTCATTCCTCTCTATAATCTTTCCTTTGAAATGCTCTGTTTTATTTACTGCTAGTTTCCTGTCAGAAAAGACTAAGGCATCTGTTGGGTTGTCAGAATTAAAAACAACTTTTCCATAATACCATCTGTTGTTAAAAATTCCCTGATTTAAGTTTTTAAAAATCTTATCTCCTTTCCTGAAAAAATCTATATTAGTTACCTGCTCCCCTTTCTTTAGGCTGAGCTTGTCTATCCTCTCCTCCACTTTACTTTTTATAAAATCAAAATTATAAAGAGCAGGATCTAGGTTGGAATTTTTGAGAAATCTTTTTAAGTTTTTTATAACATCCTCAACTGCTGCATCCTCCCCTTTGTTCCCATAACGATCCTTAAAAATTTGATTATATGCTATCTCAAAATCCTTTTTAGAAAAACCCTCCTGATTGAAAATTCTGGTTAGAACATTATAGTAAGCAGTTATCAGCTGAGGGTTAATAGTTCCCTTCAATTCATGCAAAGATTTTCTCCTCTTTTTGTTTGCCATCTTTAAACAAAAGCATGGATTGTTTTATTGTTGTTGATCACTAAAGGCTTTTCCTCAATTCCCAATCTAGCCTTTAGATTAAAAAATCCATCACAATACTTATCAAAGTGAGCCTGACAAATCCCCTTATCATAATAATACAAAGCTACAGGGTTTCTGCAGCTCCTCCCATTCTCTTTAATGTAGCATCTCTCCTCTTTCATCCTACCATCCTCAACAAAAACATATAGCCTATGCCTGCAACTAGGCCTGCTAATAATCCATAAGAAAAATAAAGCAGGAGCAGATCCTTAACTTTCTTAATAGTTAGATCCTCCAATAAATTATTATTCCTGCTGTTGTAAATAAACAGATTTTTTTTAATTAATTTCTCAATCATTTTTTACAACTATGCCTCTCCCATTCCATTAAACTAACTAACTCTACTTTGATAAGATTTTGATTTTTTGTTGCAGCCCATATAATTTCTTTTCCACAGTTCTTACATTTAGTTTTGCTGTCATGATTAATTATAACCTGCTCTCCTGATTTAAGATTGATCTCCTGTGTTTTCATTTTCAATTAAGGAGAGGAGGAAAAGAGGTGATCCGAAACCTCCCCTCAGAGTTTTTAGTTTGGCACTCTATTCCTGCTATCCTTTTACCGAAGGCAATAAAAAAAGGAAAGCTACTTAAAGCAGCTTTCCTCCTCATATATTTGTGAGAACATATGAGAGGAAAAAAAGCTAATTTGGAAAAAATAATCATGTTGATTGTTGCCATTTTTTTATTTCTCTTTTTGTTGTATCTTTTTTTGTTTAGTGGCTATTGGAAAGATGCCTCTGCTTTTGTCAATAAGCATGTTTAAGAGATGATGAATAAAAAAAGATAATAAGCTAAATGAAATTAACATCCTCCAAAATAAATTCATCCCTACACCAATTTGAGAAAGCCATCCAGCAGAACTGATTACAATAATAGCAGCTCCAATCAAACTCCCACAACCTAAAATTAATCTTAATGCCCTGCTAGAATAATACTTTATTTTCTTGTTCATAAAATCAACCTCCTTTATTTTTTCTTTAACTCCATCTTTTCTAGAAAATCATAAACTAACTGCTTAACTTTTTTATACATATTAGTTTTAATTTTCAGAGCCTTATATCTCTCCTGCTCCTCCTCATTAAAAACTACAAAAAGTCTAGAATTTCTGTTTTTTTGGTTAACCTCTTTTCCCATAATGTTAACAAATGTTAACCATAGTATTTAAACCTTTCCTTTTCTAAAATTTGTAGAGGAGAAATCATAGTTTAACTAAGAAAAGTAGTTATTATTCCAATCTGAATAATAATTAAAAAAAATATTATTAAATGAATATACCCAAAATAATGTAACAATCTTATATTAACTTCTTTTATATTTTGTAGTCGGTATTTATTGTTTATTTTAAAGAATAATGGTAAAAAAACAATCCAATAAAATAAATTCAAAACCTGAGGCAACCCAATATAAAAAATAATTTTTTGCCTGAGTGAGAAATCCTGATAAGTTTTAATAGCCATGATTTATTGAAAAAGAAATATTTATATATTTGTATGTTAACTAATCTTAACGAGGGTGATAATTTATGAGCAGAAGGACACATGTGTCAATAAATCCTGAGGAGCTAGAGAAACTAGATGATGTTGAGCAAAAAAGGCCTGACATGAAAGGCTACAACATATCTAAAAAAGTCCATGTAGCTCTACAGGAATGGTTTAAGGAAAATTTAAAAAGCCCTGCAGGCTCTATCCATGAAACTAAGCCCCTAGAGTTTAGCAGTTACAACTTAGCAGTAACATAAAAGTTTATAAATAGATACTCTTTATTCTCTATAAAAAAGATATTCTAAGGTGATTTTTTGAAAAAAAAACCATACCTGACAGGCTACATAAAATACATTACTGACAAAGAATTTAAGGAAATTAGGCACTATGTAAATACTGAGATCCTAAGCCCTCCCATGAGGATGATCATTAAAACTGTGATGTATCTAGGCCTGAGAGCAGGAGAGGCTTGTGAATTAAAGAGGGAGAATTTTAATAAAGATTTTTCTTTGCTGACTTTTCAGGTTAAGAAAACTAATCAGATCAAACAGAGAAAGCTACAGAGATTTTTAAGTATGCTTTTCAGATCCTATAATCAAAATTATAAAAGTTATATGAGGGAGGATTATTTATTTTACCCCTACAGGAACAAATCAAAATATAAACATATACAAAGGAATTCTGTTAGTGCTAAGTTTGCTCACATCAGAAAGGCCTTAGGTTATGATCATGTTTATTATACCTGTAAAGATGGCAAAAAATTATACAGAGTTTCTAGCCATACTCTCAGGCATTATGCGATCTACAGATACTATATAGCCTCAGGAAAAGATATCATAGCAACACAGCAGATCATAGGCCATAAGAAAATAGAAACAACATCAAAATATATCAGGAGCTTAGAGGCCATGAATAAAGAGCAGCAGATCATAGAAAAGGCCTTTACTTTTTAATTCGTTAGCTTTTAAATAGGGGTTTTCTTATAATTTATTTTATTGGAGGTGTATCTGAATGTTAGACAAATTAAAAAGGTTTGCTGATTTTGGCAGGGAAATGGTTAAGTCCATCATGCCACAAAACAAAGCAGGCCAGCTTGTAGGAAATATCATTGGCTCAGTTATTGGAGTGATCATGTTCGTTGCTGTTGCAATCCCTGTAACGCAGAACATCATTGACAATGTAACCCTGACAGGGACTACATCAACCATAGTAAACCTGTTACCTTTATTCTATGCTATCGGAGCATTGTTAGCTGTAGTTGGAGGTTTCATACTAGGAGGTGTGGCAGGCAGGAGATAAACATTATTTTTTATCTTTTTTTTTAAAATGATAACAATAATTTTTATAATAATTCTAGGTATTGTTTTTATTTTATTGGCCATTGGAATTTTCTTAGATCCTCCAAACCCTTATTTAATTCTAATATCCTCTACTGTTCTGCTGTTATTGGCTTTTAGTTTGCTAGCAGAGGGCATAGATGTAAAATCAGGATATAGCACAACAATAAACAAAACCACAAGCAACAGCATAAACCAAACAGATATCAATGAAACAACAACAGAGGTAGTGATTGATAATTACACTAATTTAAACAGATCAGAGATTAGAATTAGTGGCCTGATTATAGTGTTGATACTTCTATCTCTTTATCTAGCATGGCTAGGTGTGGGATTGATGATAGATCAAAATAAAGGGTTGTAAGGAGAGCATGGCTAAGGAAAAATATGAGGATTGGGAGGATAGAGCAGATACTAAAAAGGCTCTGGAATTCTTTGAGAGCAACCTAGATTATGAAAAATATTTGGTAGATCCTAAGAATGAGAAAATTTGGGATGATATCAATAAAGATCTTAGCTTAGGCAACATAGCAGATTGGGAGCATCAGGCAATATTAAATCAGGAGAAAACCCTGAGGGGATTGATGGGGATGAAAGAGGAGATCGGAAACAAAACAATAGCTGAGCTTTTTGTGCCTGTTGGCCTGCTTAAACTTTATCAAAGGATGCCTGCCTTTACTCTAGCTCTTTCTCTAAGCAAAGGAGGATTTAAACAGAATTTGATGAGATCATTTACTAAGCAGCAAATCCTAGAGGCTAGAACAGGAGCAGGAGCAGGAGGAGATATAGAATACAACAGAGGGGGATGGAGGCCTAAATGGAAAAAGAAAAAGGAGGGAGAGCAACCATGAAAAAAAATCAAACTAAGAAAAAAGCTGAGAAAGAAACAAAGGAGCAGCCAATAAAACAGGGGAGAGTTATTGATACTCTTTTCAGGATAACCCCTTATATTGTAGTCGGAATTTTCTTAGCTGCAGGCATAGCATCAGCAATAATAATTATAACAAAATCATGGGGTATTGAAAAGGAGAGTGTTGTGATAGCCATGCTTTACATCATGGGAACAGGATGGCTCTTATTTCTGCCATGCCTGCCTGTTGTAATCATAGCTAGAAAAGAGATCTTAAACAAACTTAAAGTTTTTGGGAGGAGATCTAGGGTTGCAGTTATCAGGATGATCTTAGGGGATAGTAATGAGCATGAGCAGATAGTTAAGCTAGCAGGAAATACTATAGAGATTGGAGAGGGAAAATACATAATAAATCCTAGAAAGGCGACAATAAAGGATGGGGTTAAGGTTTTAACTTATGTAGGGGATAACTCCTTAGCTCATGATTATTTTGATGATCCAAACAAAACTATAAAAGATATTGCTAAGAAAATAAGTGGTACAAAACAGGAGAGCCTGCATGATGTTTTTTCTGATCCTATCAGGGTTGATGCAAAATATTTTAATGAAACATTTTTAGCAGCTCAGCAAACCAACCCTGACATCCTGAAAAAGATTATAGCTTTTCTGACTTCTAAAAATGTTCTAGTGATATTGGGATTTATAGCACTTCTAGCAGGAGCAGCAGCTCTATTTGGCCTGCAGGCCAACAATATGTTAAATAGTGTTCCTCTCTGCCAAACAGGCACTATAGTTACTTAAAGATGAGCAGGAAAAGAGATCTTAATAAAATTGGATTTTTAGATATCGTATTTAGAGATGAGTTTAACAATCCTATCTTTCAAGCTAAAAGGAAAAGAGCAGGGGATGGGGTTAAGGAGTTTGAGGAATTCTGCAGAGATAAGCTAGGCATTTATCCTTTTGACACTAAAGAGTTTGAGAGAAAGCTAGAGGAGAAACACAACATAAAAGGATTAAAAATTAAATTATAAAATGGAGCAGGAAACTTATCAGGATGATGATGAGGATCAGGAGAGTTTTGCCTATTCTGATTATAATGGTGTTGTAGTGATGATCCAAACATACTATTACAGATGCCTAGAGCTTTTCAGAAAATATTATCTCATGAGATTAAAGGATAGGGATAATGTTGCACTAAAGCAGGAAATTCAAAGCTACATTTTCACAACTGCAGAGCTGATGAGAAATTATGATCCTATAAAGCAGGATAATAAACTAAAAGAGAATTTTAAGAAAATAAATGGATTTGCAGGAACATTAAAAAATATTAATTTTGACAAGATGAAAGAATGTGTTAATATGTTGGTTGATGCTAGCTATATTCTAGGCCTGAGCAAATTAGAATTTAAAAAGCATAAGAGGGAAAATCATTTAGATAAATACAGGAAAGGGTTATAATGAGAAAATATTTAATTAAGGATTTTGCTATATTAATAAAAGATATTCAGAAATCTAACAGGGATGCCTTAGTTGTTTTCTCAGGATTTTCAGGGGAGGGAAAGACAACCTTTGCAGCTCATCTAGCCAAAAAGGTATCAGAGGCCAATGGCCTCAAATTTACTTTTAATAAAAACATGGCAATAGGAGCTGATGATTTTCTAGAAAAATCTTTGAAACTCCCTAAATATTCTGTTGTGTTGGGGGATGAGGCCATCAATATATTTTTTAAGAGGGAGAGCATGAGCAAAGACAGGGTTAAGGCAATCAAGATCATGGACACAATCAGAAAAAGAAATCTCTGCCTGATCCTCTGCATCCCTCAGTTTTGGAGCTTAGACACTCACATCCTGCAGGGGAAGGTTAGGTTTTGGGGATATATTGACAAGAGGAAATCCTGCCACATGTTCAGGCCAATAAGGCATCCTTTCTCTGAGGATGTTTGGAACAAAAGAATAAATAAGAAATTAGTTTGGGATTGGGAGCAGCTAGACTACATCAGCAAAATAAAGAATTATGTTGGAACTTTTGCCTTTGATAAACTTTCTCCTGAGGATGAGGCAGCATACAATAAAGTATTTCAGGAGAGGATGATTGAGGATGAGAAAAAGATATTTAAAACTCTAGCTGACTTCAGGAGCTTTATCAGGGATGGGGAGCTGATGGGTATTTTAAAGCTCAGGAACTCAAAAATGCTGAAAGCAGGAGCTATGCTAACCCTAGCTCAGATGCAGGGTGTAGGAGCATCAACCATCTCTGAGAGGCTTAATGTGTTGGAGAAAAACATGAATAAATACCTTAAAAAGTATGAAGATATATTCACAAAAAACCTTAAATTCAACATCCAACAGGCATAATATACTATATACTTAAAAGATGATCAAATCAAAAAATTTTCCTGTAAAAACCTCTAAAATAATCAAAATCCTTAGGCTTTTTGTTATAATAGGATGGCTAGCTTTCTTTGTTTATGATCTCTATCTAGTCAGGTATCTAGGCAACCAATATTATAAAGATCCATCTAACTTTATTATGTTTGATGATGAGCAGCACAGGCAGGCCTACAAGAGCAGGCCATCATTTAATCTTAAAGATGAATGGATAGATCAGGCATCACTAAGAAAGGATTGCAGGCCTCTAGATTTTATTAATGATTTTTATTTTGATAAGGTTGATCGGTTTATTAAGCTGTCATGCCTGCTGCTCCTGCTAACTCTGATCAGCAGGCTAGATCCTGCAGAGCTAAAGAGATGGGGAGCTAAGATAGGAAAAATATCTGACAAGATTGAGGATTGATGATGAATTTAATTAAAAGATATTTTCCAAACAGGCATTTAATCTGCAAATATTTTCCTAAGCTAGCTGAGTTTATATGGTGGTTTCATAAAGGAGTATGTATTGACTGCATTGACTGTTGTATCAAACAAAAAGAAAAACCTTGTAAGGATTTGGACATAGAAAACAAGAGATGTAGAATACATAAAACAAAGCCACTGCATTGTAAGGTTACTCCGTTTCCACAGGACTTATGGTGGGATAAAAGATACAAGAATTGCAAGATTTATTATTTTTTTAAGAGTAATTATGATAAGAATAAGGAAACAGGGAAATGAAAGCAATACCAATAAAGTTTAATAATGAGCAGCTCAGAGATCTAGAGGATCTGCAGGATTTGCTAGGTATCAGAGGCATTTATGGAGCTGATCCTCAGGCCATCAAGATAAGCCTCAAATTAGCTATAGCAAAGATTAAGCAGGATCAGCAGGATATGGGCCTAAAAGTAATACCTAGCCTTAAAGGCCATGAAAAGCAGCTTTATTTGTCCTCTATAAGCAGGCCTGTAAAAGAACAGATAAGCCTAGAGTTAAAGCAGAAAGGCCATAAATGAGCCTTAAAGTATATCCTTAGCTGAGCCTTAGGTTATACTAAACTATTTCTAGATCATAAAAAAATTGATTGAGCTGGATGGATCAACGAATGGCCTATTTTAACAGAAAAGGCAGGAAAATATTTAATAAACTATCCTCATGATTTTTACTGCCTAAAAAAATGTTAGATTTAATTTTATGATCAAAAAAAACCTGATTTTTTGTCGTCTAAAGAAAAAATCGAATTTTACCTGGCAATTTTATATTATACTGCCCATCATTTTCTAGCTATCCCAACTAGAATTAATATCACAACAGCTAGATAAATTCCTGCCACAATATAAATAATAGCCTTAAAGAAAAAAGGAATTATGCCTGCCTCTGCTAGAGCTACAAATATTGGGAGAGGAATTAAGAAAGCTACCTCAGGATAAACCCTGCAAACTAACAGGATCATAACAAAGAAAAAAACAACAAACAATCCTAGCAGCCATACATGGCCAAATAAATTACTCTCCAATAATTCCTTAATTAAATTTAATGATGTAAATCCCATGTTAATCATGCCCTCTAAACCAATCAACAACAACTATAAGGAATATTATAGTTATTGGCACTCCAAACATCAGCCTGAAAGGTAATGGTAGGCTCAACTGAGGAGCTGAAAATAAAGCTATAGGAGCTGCAATAATATTAACAAACACTAAAAAGAGATCTAAAAGTGTTCTAGGTATATCTGTGATCCTGAAATCATCAGAGGTATCTATCCCTGCTACAACTACTCCCTGTGGGATTGCATCAGAAATATTTGAGGAAAGTTGTGTTACATCTCCATCAGCATTTATTGAAAAAAACCTCTGCAGGATATCCCCCTCTATTAATGTAAATCCTCCTAGATAAAGCATGATGTCTATGCAAAGCATTACAACTATTATTTTAATTAAGTTTCCCATCAATCCCCCCTCTTAATGATAAACATCCCTATAATTATTATTGCTATGATGGCTGTTATTAAATAAGGCAGCCATCCCATAATAGAAAAGCCAATTAAGATCAAAGCTCCAACAATCCCTGAGATAGCAGCAGGCACTCCTAGCTCTGCAAAAGTTGCTATAATAGCAACTGCAACCAAAACAGATATTATTGCTTTCATAACTGCTGTGAAATCATCTTTATATTTCTCTGCAAAAGAAACAGCAGAGTAATTCCCTGCTGTAATATTGGAGTTATAATAAGTTTTATGTATTGTTATAAGATCCTCATCACTTAACTTAATGAAATGATCTACAGGTATTGTTACCCCTGTGATGTTTGATGTGTTTAAGATTATTGAGGCTGTTCCTCCTCCTACTGATCCTGAGATATTTGTTTTATATTCTGCTCCATTAAAAGTAGTGTTCAAACCAAAATAAGAGATATATCCTCCCTCTGAGCTAGCTATAATGCTCAGGTTAAGCTCCTCTACAGATCCAATAATGCTAGAGTTAGGCAGGATTGTATAGCTGACTTTATTATATACTGTAGTAAATGGGATCTCCTCTGATGATGCCATTACAATATTATATGATGCTAAAGAAGGCTCTAGATCAAAGATTTTAGTTGTGTAACCATCTGCCTCTAACATGATCCTATACTCTGTTGTTGATTTCATAAATACATTAATCTGGCCTGCAACATCAGAATATTTTTGAGCTACTGTTACATAGCTAGCATTAACTTTATTTGTTACTGTCATGAGAACATCCTCTAAAGGCTCATCCTTTTGATTTTTTATGTTGAAGGTTTTTAATGCTCCACTAGTTGTATTTAGCAGCCAAATATTGAGAGTGTTGTGAGAGTTAGGAGTTATTGTTATGAAATAATGCTTTTGATAATGATGATCTGTTGATGCTGCGATATCCCATAACCCATCAAACAGATCATCTTTGTAGAGAGTGCCATTATCAGTTGATATTGTTTCTCTAGAAATGTTATGATCAAAAACTAAAGTTGTTGTTGTGTCATTTATTATCTTTTGTGTTTCCTCATTGTAAATAGTTATGTTGATAGAGTTTTGAGTGTATAAAGAAAAGGTTGCATTAGGAAAAATAGCTCCTACAGGAATTGTTATAACCTGATGGGTAGAGGCATAGCCACTAGCCTCTATAGATAAATTATAAGTTCCCTCCACTACCTTAAATATTAAGCTGCCATTATCAGTAGATCTATTTTCCTCATAATCTATAATGATCTCTGTTAGATTAATTGAGAAATCAGATATTGTATTGCCTGAGATTATTGAGAAAGCATCAACAGTTAGATTTGCAGTTCCTAAAATAACAGTTGTATAGTTCTCTCCCATAGCTATCAGATCTATCTCCTGCCATCCATCTAAATATCCTGTAGAATTTGCAGAGATGTTATATTTTCCTGCCTTCAAAAATAGTTTAGCCCATCCTGTTGCATTGGAATTATTAACCTGCAGAGGAGTTGCTGCTATAAATGTGTTTATCTTATCTCCTGTGATGGCCTCTGAAACATTAACATATAAAATAACCTGATAGAGATCTGCAGCAAAATCAGAGCTAACATTTACATTTCCAAAAGTCCTGTTAAAATATCCTCCATCAGTTGCATTAACAGAAATGTTATACAAGCCTGTTAAGTTATCATAAAATCTATATCCTGTTGTTGTTGTGTTGATATAAACATCAGTAGAGTTAAAGATCATAACATTAAAATTATTTATTGTTGCATTATCATAAGTATCTACTACTGACAAATTAAATTCTGGAGGGGGTGGTGGTTGCACTATTATTAAAGTGCTGTTTAAATGAACATTTCCACTACTGTCCTCTGCATATATGCTAAAATTAATAACATCTCCAATCTCTCCCTCCACTTTAGTTGTATTAGATACAGAATAAGTTAAACCACTTATTGTAAAATTAATAAAAGTTACATCTCCACTCATGTTATAACTCATGTTAGCTACACTCAATGCTACATCATCACTTAGATTGCCACTAAAATTTAAAATATCATCCTGAATTATGCTGTCTATACTTATATTAAATCCTGCTGAAATTGTTGGGAATGTTGTATCTATTGGAGCATCTGGAATATTTAGCCTCCCATCACCACTATTATATCTGTAAGCAATTTCATCAGTTGTAAGGGATTTATTATATAAAGCGATAGAATCAAACCGACCAACATCTTCATCAGTGCTGACATGGCTTCTTGAAAGATAAAAATCTCTTGCGACACTTCCTCTGGTTTTTCCTGATATCGTATCATTAATTTTTTCTACTCCATTTACATAGGAATATATATGTGTATTACCTCCTGTGGTATTTATTACATAAGCAAAGTGTGTCCAATCTGCATCATCCATAACTGTTGGAGAAAGACTATATTGTTGTTGAGTTCCACCAGCATTGTATTGAGAACGCCATTGGTCAGGTGAAGTAAATCCATTAAATTCTCCGTCATCATCAGGATTTGTTGTGCTTGTGTCCATATAATGAAACACATATTCATCATTAGCAGATTTAAACCATCCTTCTACTGTTAAACTCAACATATTTGTATATGGAGCTGAAGAAGGAAATTTTATACTGCCTGTTGATGCTGTGTCACAAGAGCCTGTCCCTACTTTATAATCAGCTCCATCAAGTGTTACAGTTCCACTTAAAGTAGCTGTGTTATGATAAGATGAATTATCAGTAGTGCAATCACCATCAGCTTCAAAAATTATTATAGCGTTTGGATATGGATTATCAGAGGCATATGCAACTGAAACTAACAGAATAATCAAAGGCAAAAATAATAATAGTTTTTTATTCATGTCAATACCTAATCATATTATGCTCAACTATAAGTGCTGCAATAAAAAGCAATAAAGCTAAACAATCAAAATAAACACCATACCTCAATCCCCAATACTTTTTCCAATATTTATAAAAATTAATTTTTTTTCTCATCCTTTGCTCCAATAACACAAAAACTTCTAACAAAATTAAATATTCTTGTCGGTGTGAAATCATACCATCCATACAAAGATTTTATAGATTGTATTGTGTGAGGCCTTGTATGTGTTGGCTCATTCCAAAATTTTTTATTGGGCTTACCTGTTATTGTTACAATATATTTTTTACAATATTTCTGAGCTATCTCCATGTAGTTAATGGCATCAGAAATATGCTCAATAAAATGTGAGCTAAAAAATACATCATACTCCTTATTGATATCTTTATAATCCATCTCCACTATATCTTTATTCTCAGGTTTTATGTCAATAGGAGTTATATCAAAACCATTATTATCCTTCACAAATTCATAAAACTTTAATTTTCTTTTTCCATATTGATATTTATATAATGAGTTTCCTGCTCCAATATCTATTATAGTCTTTGCCCCTCTTAATTCTTTTAATATCTGCTTGTAAAATATTTCTCTGATCATTTTATCTATTCACGATAGCAGCTATTGAAAATATCACACCCAATAATAACATAAACCCTAAAGCAAAAGGCAGAATATCATAAATTAAGATTACTGTTGTATCTGTTGTTGCGTTCCTTGATGTGTTTATAATGCTGACAATCTCAGGAAACATGACAGCATAGAAAATCAAAGCTACTGTAAATAGGAGTAGAAAAACTATTGCATACTGAGCTTTTTTGTTTCTCATTTTTAAAAAAAATATAAAAAAAATTATTTTCTGATCAACCCAATCCCTACAACTATTGCTACTATCAGGCCTACTGCATACAGCAAAGTTATCAGTAAAACTACTGTTCTCCCTGTTGCACTATCTACATAAGTGTCAGGCTCATAGTCATAAGTTATATTCCACTGGCCTGTCCTGTTGATAAATGTTATTTGGCCTAGCCTAAGATCTACTCTGTATTCGCCTATTGCATCTGTTGCTGTTAGTCTATCACTTCTGTTAGTTCCTCCCAATCCTGTAGCATTAAGAATTACTATAGTTCCTGCCACTACATCATCATTTGCTAGTGTTATTGTTTGATTAAATGCTGTGTTTGTTGTGTTTCTTGTTCTTACTGTTTGTATTACCTGTGCATCATCAATCAAAGATGTCAATACAGGAATTAATGCAACCCCTACAACTATGGCTATTGCAACCATAGCTATTCCCATGCCTGCTGCCTCAGCTTTTTTATGTTTCATGTTTTTTTCACCTCCAAAATTATGATATCTAAAACCCTATATCCAATCCAAAAGGATCTGATCTGGCTCTAGGATTTCTCTTAAATTTCCTCTTTCTTTTTTTTGATTTCTTTTTAGATTTTCTAGGAGCTGGCTCTGATCCAAAAATATCTGTGCCTCCACCCATGCCTAGATCACCACCAACATTCTCCATTGATTTTTCTAAGAAAGGCTTAGCCTTTTTTGCTCCCTCTTGTAATTTTCCAATAGCTCTAAATGCAGGAGAGCTTTCATAGATTTTCTTTTTAGCTTTTTTAATGCCTGAGTGTAGCTCTGCTTTAAACTCCATCTCCTTAGCTTTCT
>Ga0098068_1000344_pt1 | contig 18905 bp, 15 predicted proteins | sample 26BtaG_FD_75059 | JGI IMG/M metagenome (GOLD analysis project Ga0098068, IMG submission 75059) | Marine viral communities from Cariaco Basin, Caribbean Sea - 26B_WHOI_OMZ_CsCl | ecosystem: Environmental > Aquatic > Marine > Oceanic | place: Caribbean Sea: Cariaco Basin | collected 2014-11-09 | reverse complement strand
GGAGTAAATACTCTCATATTTCGGAGGTGGTCCACTTGATAATTTTTTTGTTTTATTCCATTCTTAATGCGTCCACGGGTTTCATTTTAGTGGCACTATTGGCAGGTATCAGTCCTGCCAGCAACCCCGACACTACGAGTATGAACAGCGCGATAAAAACAACTGACATACTCACGCTTGGGTTAGCAAAGTTCTCAACAGGCCCATTCATGTCCAATGCGTAGTTAAGGCCCCATATGACAGCGGCCGCAAAAGAAATACCTACCATTCCAGATAAAATTGTAAGTATTAAACTTTCTTGCAAAACTTGCGACTTTATGATCCACGGAGTAGCACCTAAAGCTCTTCGGACTCCAATTTCTTTAGTTCGTTCCTTTACCACTATGAGCATAATATTGCTAATACCAATAATTCCTGACATTAAGACAAGTGCGCCCACAAAATAACCCACAAAGCTAAGAATGGAGAATAGGCCATTGACCCGCCCAAACGCTTCAGAAAGATCAAAATTGCCAATCGCCCGATCATCTTCAGGATGTACTTTATGCCTGTTCTTTAGACTCTCAAGCAACTGTGGTTTAAGCGTTGTAATATTTGTACCATCATTGGCCGTAAGTGCCAACCAACCGACATTATCCGCAAAATTGAAAGCCTGTCCAAATGAGGTAAAAGGGACAAAAATAGTATTGGCTTCTTCTTCCTTATCGCCTTGGCTATTGCTCACCTTAAAGGTTCCGATCACCATAAAATTAACACCATTGATCTTTATATAAGTCCCTAAAGTTTCTTCATTCTTATCGTATAAACTCTTCACCACACCTGTTCCAATAACACAAACCTTTCGTTTGGCATTAATATCAGAATAGCTCACAAAACGACCTTGAATAATATCCATTGGTTGCTGTTTGATAAATTCCGGATAATCGCCATTGACCTGAAAAGCTCCGGTCTTTGTACCTCTAACAACATTATTGGCACCGCTATAGCCCCCTAACTGATTTCGTGGTGATACATACTTGAGTTGTGGGAAATCATTTTTTAAACTGGCCACATCGTCCAACTTAAAATTGAAACGGCGTCCTTTAGGCAAGCCTTTATAGGGCTTGGAGGTTTGTTGGGTCCAGATAAACATGGAATTCGTAGCAAAATTACCGAAGCCGGCAGTTACGCCGTTTTTAAGACCATTGGTCAAAGCCAATAACAGCACCAAAATGGTGATGCCCCAAAACACACCAAATGCTGTCAGTAAAGTTCTGAACTTATTTGCATTTAAAGCTTCCAATATTTCGTCCCATCGGTCTTTGCTGAACATATTATTCGTCTCTTAGTGCTATTATAGGTTTAATTTTGGCGGCACGGTAAGCTGGAATAAATCCCGCAATAGCACCTGCAGACACCAACACAAAAACTGTGATCAATGCCGTATTGAAGTCCACTTGCGGATATTTAATAAAGTCGCTTTCTATAAGTGGGCCGATGACTTCCAGAAGGCCCAGTCCGGCGATAAGCCCAAAAAGTCCTGAGAACATAGTCACAAAAATAGATTCCTGTAAAATCATCCCAACTATAGACATAGGGACCGCCCCCAGAGCCTTACGAATACCAATTTCCTTGGTACGCTCCTTAACTATGATAAGCATAATATTCCCTACCCCAACAATACCCGCAATTATAGTCCCAATTCCAACAAACCAAAATACTGCTTTTATGGTATCCACAAGGGAGTAGATTTTTCTTGCTTCTTCCAAGGTGTTATTTACATTAATCGCGCTGATATCGTCCGGGGCAATTATATGTGTTTGTTTTAAATCGTTTTCAATGCCTAGTGAAATTTGTTCGGATAGTTTTACGGCCTCGTCAAAATTATCGGACATCTTCACGGTATAGGTCATATTTCTGATATTATTTCCGCCGTTAAATGCTTTTTGGGCTGTAGTAATGGGCATCATTACTTTACTTTCATCCCGTTCTCCACCCGGATCGTAAAAGACGCCTATAACTTTAAAATTTATTCCATAAAGGGAAATGTCCTTATTGATGGGATCTTGACCTTTAAATAGATCCTGACTCACTTTATTTCCGATAACGGCCACCTTCTTTGCTCCCACCACATCAGAATGATTTAAAAAACGGCCCTGACTGATATCTGCATTTTCAATGAATTGGTTATCGGGTAAAACGCCTTGGATTCTATAATTTCCAGATTCATTTTTATAGTTGACCAACCCGCCCCAAATGGTATAAAACGGCGATTTAAATTCTAAGTGGTCGTCGTATTTATCCACAATATCATTGAAGTCTTGATTTTTGAGCTGAATTCGTCGTCCAGGATTTAATCCTTTATATTCTTTGGTGGTAACGCCTGTCCAAACCGAAATGCTATTGGCAGCATCCCTTTCAAATTGTGAGGTGACTCCATTTTGAATCCCAGAGCTGAACCCTAATAGAATGACCAATATAAAGATACCAGATGCAACGGATAGACCAGTTAAAAAGGTCCGGAGTTTATTTTTACTTAAGCTCTCAAAAATTTCCTGCCAACGTTCAATATTAAACATACTGATTAGCTCTAACTTGTTCAACGAAATTATCATCAATAATGACCCCATCCTTCAAGTTGACAATACGTTTGGTCATTCGAGCAATATCAGGCTCATGAGTAACCAATAAAATGGTCTTTCCTTCATCATTGATACCTTGGATAAGTTCCATGACCTCATTTGATGTCTTGGTATCCAAAGCTCCGGTAGGCTCGTCAGCCAGCAATACTTTAGGATCACTTGCCAAGGCTCTTGCAATGGCCACACGTTGTTTTTGTCCACCGGATAACTCGTTAGGCAGATGGTGGGACCATGGTGCCAACCCCACTTTATCCAGATAATGCATTGCTTTTTCAATACGGTCTTTACGGTTGACGCCTTGGTAATACAATGGTAGTGCTACATTATCTAAAGCCGACTTATAATTGATAAGATTAAAGGATTGAAAAATAAAACCTAAGAATTTGTTTCTGTAGTTAGCGGCAATTTTTTCATTGAGATTTTTAATTGGGACATTATCCAAGGTATATGATCCTTCATCGGCTTCATCCAACATGCCCAAAATATTTAAGAGCGTTGATTTGCCCGATCCGGAAGATCCCATAATTGATACTAATTCGCCTTCCTTGACGTTAAAATTAATTCCTTTTAACACATGAAGCGAATTCGTACCCATGTGGTAGGATTTATGTAAATCTTTAATTTGTATCATAGTAAGACGGTTGCTTCTGCAATGTTACATAAAACAAGACACCTATTATATTAACAAATTGTTAAGACTCATCTTGAATTAATAATAATAAGACTGAAAAAGAATGGATTTGTTACAAGAAAACGTGTTTTTTATACTTTTTTCTTTTTGTAGAATTTCAAGTACATGACTAATCCCATACCGGCAACCAACAAATAAGGGATAACCATTAAATACACTATACCGTCATTGACACCCTTTGCAGTAGACTGCCCTTCTTCACTTTCCAACACTGCACGACACATGGCACACTGGGCATTGGTCGAGAAAAATGTAAACAGTGAAAACAGAATAAAAAAAACGCGAACTTTCATTTTAGACATAATAAGGTGAAATCATAATATAAACAATCACTCCTGAAAGCGCAACGTATAACCAAATTGGAAAGGTAATTCGCGCTATTTTTTTATGGCGCTCAATATTATTGGTGATGGCGCGTACATAAGTAATCAATACAAAAGGAATGATTATAATGGATAATAATATATGGGAAATAAGTATAGTAAAATAAACATATCTCATGATACCGTCACCACCATAAGGCGTTGAGTCGCTCGTCATATGATACGCAATATACATCAATAAAAACACGATCGAACAACCTATTGCGGCGGTCATCAAAGTTTTGTGGAGTGCTATATTTTTGTTCCTAATGGCCCAGAAGGCGATGATCAAGAGTAATGCAGTCAGCCCATTTATAGTCGCATAAATAGGAGGCAAGAACGTCAGTGGTTCAACATCATAACCTAAATCCCGCAAATTGATGCCAAAAAGTGCCCCTACGATCAATGGGATAGTAACTGAAAGTATAACAATCCAAATATTGTATTTTTTCTCCGCGGCCCTATTGCTATTTTCCATCATTCTTTTAACAACTTTGCAATATCTTCTTTCAACCAAGTAATCTGTTGCTCCATTCCTGTCTCATCAACTTTTTCTTCTTCTGAAATGATGCCATTATAGTAAATTATCGGGCTACCTTGACTATCAGATCTTGATCTGATAAAACCGTTTTTGTCGATAAGAGCAAAATTACCCGAATGTTCGAACCCTCCTTCGGCGTTTTCATCTTTGGCCGTATACAGATAGAAGCCTTCATTGGCCAATTTATAAATTTCGTCAACATCTCCAGTCATTAAATGCCAATTAGGACTCGTTATCCCATTATTGTCTGCGTAGGCCTTCAATACCTCCGGAGTGTCAATATGGGGTGTTATGGAAAATGAAGCAATTCCAAAACTCCTTTCATCTGGAAATGCATTTTGAATCTGCACCATATTGGCATTCATTTTTGGGCAGATGCTCGGGCAGGTTGTGAAAAAGAATTCTATCACATACACTTTCCCATCATAATCTTTATTGGAAATGGTGTTTCCATTTTGATCAGTAAAACTGAAATCGGGCACTTTTCTTCTCACCCCGTTGATTTCGATAAATTGTAAATCGGAAAGGTTCCCTGGTCTTTTTTTCGGATTCAGATTAATGTCCTTACTTCTGCTTTCATCTCTCACAATATCGTCATTACTTATGCGATCAATGATTTTTGGCACAAAGTAAATTCCAAACAGAAGTATAATAAACGACACTCCTATGTAAGAGTAATTAGTTTTCTTGCTCATTGGTAATACCTTTTAATTCGTTAGCACGTCGTGTTGAAGAGTCATAATTTCCCTTGCGCTTTTCTCTATACTCTGTAAACAACACACGTATATCTTCACTCATTTTATTTTTTATTATGGCAACTTCCACACAGTCGTATGAGGTTAAATCATAAACATCGGCATTTCTTTCTCTTTCCATTTCGGTTCTATCATCCAAACGTCCGCGTTGGTTGAGGTCTCCATCAACAATAAACACCCTGGAAGTAGAGAGGCTCTCATCCAAAGGTCGATCTGATTTCAAACTCTCAAAAAGATCTAAAATGTCATCTTCCTCTAAAAAAACAAAATGCCAATATTTTAGGTCTTCATGAGATTCAATTTCCTTCTTAAGCAACGGAAGTTCTGATTCTGCTTCAGGAGCCATAACGGCAATAATCTGAAACTTTTTAAAACCCTTGAACTTGTCATAGATCAATTGCTTTAAATTGGATGCTGCTGTGGCACTCTGCACTGGTGTTTTTCCAAAAAAAGCTAGTACCGTAATATGGTCTTTAAGTTCAAATTCGCTGATTTCAGAAATATCCTCTACATTCTCCTTGATCACATCGAGTGCAATAAAATTATGCTTTGCTGGATAGAGCATCAAAAGAAACGCCACGGGGAGAAAAAACAGTATGATGAGAACTGAATAGCGTTTGACAAGTTTTTTATTCATTTAAAACAATTTGCACGATTAACACTCTTCCAACGTGCCTATTAAATCAATAAATGCACGCAGAATTACACAAGTGCAAAAATAAAAAAGACGGTTCATATAACCGTCTTTTTATCTATGTTTAACACTTAAATCCTACTGTTCTATCAAAAAGAGATCTATTAAAAATCGGTCTTAACAAATCCATTGGTAAAGACATACTCAACGTAGCCTCCTTCTTGTAATAATATAAAGATTATATAGGAAATCAAAAACACAGCTGTCCAGACCACCATTCGTCTTAAACTCGCGGTTTCGTCTCTCATGTGCATGAAATCCCAGGTAATATAGTAGGCTTTTACGATGGTCAATATAATGAAAATCCAGTTAAGGGCCTTCATTCCCAAAACCTGGCCCATAAACATTTCTGGTTTGTAAATTCCCAAAAGAACTTCAATGGCCGTAACAATAGACAAAAGGATCAATACGCCCCATATTTTCTGTTTGTTGGATTTGAACTTTAATAACCCTCTAAATATTGCCAGTTTATGTGTTTCTGCTGATGCTTCCATGTTTAAATTAAATTATCTAAAATTATACTAAGTAGAAGAATGTAAATACGAATACCCAGACCAAGTCAACAAAATGCCAATACAAACCCACTTTCTCGACCATTTCATAACTACGTCTTCGCTCGTAAGTACCTATAAGGACGTTAAAGAATATAATAATATTTAACATGACACCTATAGACACGTGGAATCCGTGGAAACCAGTGATGAAGAAAAAATAGTTTGCAAATAATGGTGGACCGTATTCGTTTTGGATCAAATTAGCACCTTCTACTACATTTTTTCCCTTGGTTCTTAATTCTCTAAGGGATTCGCTACGGGATAAAATTGTCTTATGGCCATCCTCAGCAGTATAGGTCGTTCTCACAAATACACCAGGATTAGCTTCAAATCCAGCTAGAACTTCTTCAAAAGTAAAACTTGGAAGGGCCTTTTCACCAGAAAACCATAGCCCATCCTTTCGTGTATGTTGGGTACGATCAGAAGATTCGGCTATCGCAAAATCCTTTAATGCGACACGCTCGCCACTTGCATCCACAAATTGTATGATATTCCCACCATGGGTTCCAACCGCTCCGTAACCACCTTTGATAAATGTGGTCCACTCATAGGCTTGGGAACTCAGGAAGATAAAACCTCCCAAAATCGTCAAAAACATATATAAACTCACCTTCGCCTTTTTCATTTGATGTCCTGCATCTACTGCCAATACCATGGTAACAGAAGACATGATCAAAATGAATGTCATGAAAGCCACGAAAATCATCGGATAATTACCGTGAATGAAAGGAACGTGGGTAAACACGTCATCGGCTATAGGCCAAGAATCAGCAAATTTAAATCTTGAGAAGCCATAAGCTGCTAAAAACCCAGTAAAGGTCAATGAGTCTGAAGTGAGGAAAAACCACATCATCATTTTACCGTAACTCGCTTTTAACGGCTCTATACCTCCGCCCCAACGCTTGTTTTCGGCACTAGTGTTCACGACAGTTGAATCCATATGTAGTGATTAGTTTTTTAGTTTAAAAAGTTGCACAAAAATAATCATTTTATTCATCTAAAGAAACATCCTTATTGAATTTTGAAACCCTATAACTAATGTTTTCTGCGGTTGGCAATTAATTTGAATTGAAAAAACACCAACAATTATCCCACAAAATATAAAAATAAAAAGAGATAGACCCACAGAATATCAATAAAATGCCAAAATGTTGCCGCAAGATCCACACCGAGCATATCTGTGGCGCTATACTTCTGTTTAAAATGATTATAAATTACGACTAAAATGCAAACCAATCCCGCTAGGACATGCACAATATGTACCATAGCGATTAAATAAATATAAGACATGGTCACATTACTGGTAGGTCCTGTAAAATTATAGCCCATATCAATGATCTGTTGAAAGCCAACAAACTGATTGGTAATGAACGCAATTCCCAACACCAAGGTTGCTAAAAGCCAGGTTGTTGTCATTTGCCTGTTGTTGGTTTTAAGAGCTTTTTGCGCCAAGACAAAGGTGACACTACTCAGCACCACCATGACCGTACTAATGATGAAGGCATTTGGCAATTGAAAATCCCTTAGCCAATCTTCTCTTGTACTGCTCACGACAAATGCACTTGTCCATCCTGCGAATGACATGATAAGCGACACAATTCCAAACCAAAGCATCATTTTTTTCGCTCTGTTATTTTTCTCTTCAAAGGTTCCTTCTGTAAAATCCATATTATCTTATAAATTTATCGGCAACGTAAACAATCTGTAGTAAGGTGATGTATATAACACTAGCAAAAATAAGATGTTTTGCCGCTAGTTCAGTTCTTTTAACATACAATTGCAATGCGTAATAGATCATTCCCAAACCTATGGCAAACACTATAATGGCGGCAACAATGGACAATTTTAAATCTCCCGTGACTCCAAAAACAGGAATGATGGATATTAAGACCGTCCAGATGGTGTACATTACGGTTTGTGTGGCTGTACCTTTATCGCGTTTTCCTGTTGGAAGCATGAAAAATCCACCTTTTTTATAATCGTCAAACAAAAACCATCCAATGGCCCAAAAGTGAGGAAACTGCCAAAAGAACTGAATAGCGAACAGGGTGCCAGGTTCAATTCCGAAAGCATTTCGTGCAGCTACCCAACCCAACATAAATGGAATGGCTCCTGGTATTGCTCCAGCAAATACGGATAGTGGTGTCTTTGTTTTTAACGGAGTATAGACACTTGTGTATAAAAATATGGATATAGCACCATACATGGCGGTGCGTGGATTGATTATATATAGGGAAGCAATTCCAAGAATGGTAAAGATGATGGCCATGGTAAGGGCCGCATTGACCGAGATGCGTCCCGCAGGAATAGGTCTATTTTTGGTACGGTCCATCAGCGCATCGAGATCCCGCTCAATAATTTGATTATAGATATTGGAAGCACCAACCATAAAATAACCACCAGATGCCAACAATACCAACGTGCCGATTTCAATAGTTGTTGCACCCAACATGTACCCAGCCATTGCTGAAAACACGACACTCAATGATAGTCTCATCTTGGTTATTTCCTTAAAATCAGAAATAGCCGAGACCCTTGGTAAAGAAGATTTTTTTGTTGCCAATCAGTCTTGTATTTGACGCTTGTAAATGCGAGTGCAAAGATACTTTGAAAATTGGTTTTGAGCAATTCAATTAAAGAATAAATAAGTTTCGTTGAACTGATTGGATTTTTTGAAATCTAACGGCAGATGTTGAGTTGGTATTTTTAAAATTTGACAGGCTGAAATGTCCTGTCATTGTTGGTGTTTTGCATCGACAAAATATGGATGAAGTGGTGCAATTTGGACTAAATCACTAACTCTCATTGATCAATGTTGAAGATTAATTAAAAAAAATCGACTTTGTACAGGAGGTTTCTGTCTCAAAATAGTTTTAAGGGACAGGTTCTAAATTAGAGGATGGTACGTCTGTATTGGAGATTCCTGCCTTCGCAGGAATTATTAATAGTCAAAATACCAATTGAACAAATCAGTCTTGATCCCAAGATTAAACCAAGCGGTACTGTTTTTAAAGGTAGTTTCCGTATTGGCTTCCGGATTGAAATTTCTAAAACTGATGTTGGTAAATACTTTTAAATGACTCACCGGATTTATAATATAGCCTGCCTGCAGTTCGGCATTGAAGGTTTTGGTCTTGTTACCCTGGCCAATCTTCACATGCTTGTCAAAAGGACGTTCATTATAATTTCTATAAATGTCGCCGCCATAACTGAAATTATCAGTCCCATCATTAAAGTCCAGACCCCGTGTTCCAAAAATAAATTTGGCATCGGCAAACCATCGCTGGTAATTGTAATGTCCAATAATGATGAATTCCCTAAAGTTGGCTCCCCATAAATGGGCCATGGGTTGATTGCTATGTCCATAATTATTGACAATGGTATTATGCGAATACGTATAAGGCCTTACTTGGTTATATTCCAACTGTAACATTAGATTATCAACCTTGAATGCATCGTAATATTTGGCTCCCAATTGGTATCCGAATTTATTTTTCCAACTTTTGTCTCCTGCTTTAACATCGCTTAACGAAAATTCATCCAAGATAAATTGCCCGTATAAATTGACTTTATTATTCCATTTATATTTTGCCGACGCTCCCAAAACGGCATTCCCCGATCCTTGCCCAGCTTCAAATTCAATAGCTCTAAAAAAGATGATGGGGTTGAGATAATTAATATCAAACCCTCTTCCATTGGTGTCGGTCCACATTACGGATTCAAAAAGACCAATATTGAGTCGCTTGGACACATTCCAACTCAAATAATGATTGGCCATATATTTGGTCAGGAAGGCCTTGTCTTCAACTACAGCATCGCGGACGTCACGGAGCCACATCCATGTATTGGTGTATTTTATTTTCCAAAATTTGGTGTTCAATTTCAAAAAAGTCTGCGGGGCGGCCACATCACTTTGAAAGAGCGAACGATAGCCATCTCCTATAAAATTCTTTCCATGTCCAAATTGAAAATTTATGAATTTTGCAGGTGCATACGACAAATAGGCTTCAGCAACTGGATAATCATAGGCATCGTCCTTAAATCGTTTCCCTATCCCTCGTCCTGGAACAATGGCAGGATCAGGACCAAATGCCTTTAAACTTTCGGCATACTGGTTGTAATATTGGGCAAATCTTCCTTGACTTTCAAAGACCGACGTAGAAAAACTGAACTTTTTGCCCAAACCTCCTTGAATGTAAACGCCTCTGGTATTGTTGAAAGTGGTGTTGAAATCGGCATCGGTATCCTTACCCACCTGTAAATCAAAAACAGGATCAATGGAAAACCAATAATCTTCTCCCTGAATTTGGACTAAATGCTCATCCCATATTTTTCTGCTCCACCAGCCGTCCGATCCTTTTTTCAGGGTTTCCTTTTCCGCTTTAAAATCATAATATTGAGCAACATCTTCATATACAAATGGTTTCGCTGCGGTATGACTGTTTGTTCCCAAACCATTCATGTTGGCATCAAACCGAGAATAGTATTGATGGGTGAAGGGAATATTCAATTGACTGCTGTATTCAAGTCCTTTATAAGTGACAATATTCTTGGTAATGCTATCAAATTCGTTGGAAACGATCTTGTTGAGATCCTCAAACTCCTTAATGTGCTCTTGTTCTTCCGAAACTTTATTTTTCATGAATTCAGGATCAACCAAAGGAATTTTGATGGTCAATGAATACTGATAGAATGTAGGCTTTCCATTATAAGTTCCGGGCTGAACTTTGGGTAAAGATTGGAACACCCTTTTGGTTTCATCCCTAAGGGCATCATAGATGGCATCCACGTGCACAACGCTTATACTCCCCTCTTTATCCACCTCAAAAAGCACTTTCACATCGCCTCTATAGCCGTCTTGGATTGCCTCTTGTGACACTTTGAAGTTTTGAAATATATAATGGTTGAGTTTAGTGTTGAAGCAGATTTTTAAATTGTCGATTGCCTCGTTTTCGCAGCCTACAAACACAGGGGGTTTTTCGTAAATTTCAATATTTTGGGAAAAACTATTGAGATAAAAACTGACAAATACAATTAAGAAGAAGTTCTTCATAGATGGCTACTAGCTTTTTAACTGGCGAAAGATACTGTTTTTTTCAAAATTAGCCACTAAAAAACCGCTATCAGGAAGGATAGCGGTTTTATTAAAATAAACGTTATTTTACTAGTTTACTTTAAAAATTATAGGCAATACGTATTGGACCGTCACAGGTCGTTCTCTTTGTTTACCCGGAATCATGATTGGGATTTGTTCCACAATCCTTTGGGCTTCCCTCTCCAATTCCGGACGTGGTGCTCGTGTTTGTATTTCCGTAACACTTCCATGCTTATCGATTTTAAAAACGACAGCTATTTTTTGAACTCCTGACAGTCCTAGTTCTGCGGCCATATCTTTATCAAATTTCTTTTGCACAAGATTTGATAGTTTATCGGACATACAATTTAAGCGGCCTTCATTATTCTTTTCAGACTCACAGCCTGGGTAAATAGGTGCTATTTCAACACCTATAGTACTAAAGATCTTTAAATCAAGGTCATCACTATCATCCCTCTTATAAACCACGATATCCTGAATATTCAATGGATCCGCTGATAAGGCCGGGCTCTCGGTCAATAGCTGTGTTGGCAAGGTTTCAACAAAATCATGATCTTCAATAATTGGGTCCTTGGTGAGAATATCAGTATTTAATTCGGTTTTTTTTTCAAATACTTCTTTTTCCAATTTGAAGTTGATCGGCATCACTTCAACAACCTTATCTCTGGGCTCGACTTGAGCCAAATCATAGGTTTTTGCTACGAACTTCATTTCAAAGAGCCCATAGGTAAACAGCAAACAAAGAATGAGGCCTATCTGGAAATAAAGCGTTGAATTCTTTTGTAAATTTGCGTCATGTTTGTGTGATTTCACACTGCGAACCTTGCTCTGACCAGCAATATCGCCTGATTTTGTTAAATTTTTCATAATACATGTATTGAAAATGTTAATAATATCATAAAATCACAACAAACGTACCAAAAACGAAAATCCCGTCTAAATTGTTTAGACGGGATTTTTAAATGCTGTCCCAATACTTTCTTATAGGAAATTTCGACTGCCTAAAAGAAGTGTAAAAACAAGAAACCCCGAAGCTTTCACTTCAGGGTTTAATTTTGTTAAGATTCAAATATTAATCTTGCACTTGGAAAAGAATAGGCAAAGAATACGGTACGGTTACCGCTTTACCACGTTGTTTTCCAGGCAACATTTTAGGAAGTAATCCAATAACACGTTGTGCTTCTTTCTCTAAGCCTGGATGTGGCGCTCTTGCTTGAACGTTTGTGATATTTCCGGACTTATCTATTTTAAAGATCACATTAATTCGCTGTCTTCCGGAAAGACCAAGCTCTGAAGCCAAATCAACATTAAACTTTTTATTCACAAATTCGGCTATCTTGTCAGACATACATTGCTTTTTCGCATTATTGCCGACTTCCTTTTCACAACCTGGGAACACAGGAACATTTTCAATTACTGCAAATGGTACCTCAATATCCTCTTCAGGAGCTTCTTCAACGAAAACGTCTTCAACTTTAGCGATTTCTTGTTCTTGATTTGTTTCTGAAGATTCGATTACAGTTTCTTCAACTTCTTCCTCATCTTCTACAATCTCAATCTCCTCCGGTGCTACTGGTGGCGGTGGCGGTGGCGGTGGCGGTGTCTGTAACTGTTCAGTAATTGGAATTTCTTCTTCCAATTCATCGTCCATATTAATCATGCCAATATCAATATCCGATTTATCGTAAGTTTTGTAATTGATGGCCAGATTGGTCAGCAATAACATTAAAGCGAGACCAACGGCAAAATAGATAGAACTATTTCTACCAACGTCTGCTTTCACATTTTTTTTCGGTTCCATATGCTTTGAGTGTTTAAGGAATGCTAAAATAACCAATAATTTGTTAAAAAAGCAAGGGATTAATTTATTTTAACTTTAACTTTCTATAGAAAATTACAAAGAGTACTGCAATAATTGCACCAAAAGCATTCGCAATCATATCATAAACATCAAACATTCTTGCATTGGTTAAATATTTTTGTAGAACTTCCATTATAATCCCATAGACTGAGGCAATAATCAAGGCATAAAAAAGGCCCTTTTTTAGGTTTAAAGTATTGATATAATTAAAAATCAATATGGTCAAAAGAAAATAGGCTCCAAAGTGATTGATCTTATCATCAAAAGATGACCCTAAGGTTTCAAAGCCACCAATACTAACCAAGCTCAATATTAATAGTACTATGGCGTAAACCACTAATATGGCCAATGCCCAAAATTTACGCACCTATCACCTTTTTGTAAGCATCAGCTGATAGTAAATTATCCACCTCGGAAGGATCTGAAATCTTGATTTTAATCATCCAACCTTCACCATAAGGATCTGAATTCACTTTTTCCGGCTCGTCTTCAAGAATAGTATTGAACTCTATTATTTCACCTGAAAGCGGTAAGAACAAATCGGAAACTGTTTTCACAGCCTCAACGGTGCCAAAAATCTCATCTCGTTCCAAAGTCTCATCCAAAGTTTCCACTTCTACATAGACAATATCACCTAATTCGCCCTGAGCAAAATCTGTAATTCCTACAGTTGCAACATCTCCATCAATACTAATCCATTCATGGTCTTTTGTGTACTTTAATTGTGCTGGTATATTCATTTGTAATAAATTTTAGAGTGAAGCAAATGTACTTTTTTAAAATCCTTTAATCAAAATTAATTCCCGAAATTATATCGCAAGGTAATCCCTGATCTGATCGTTGTTTGTGGGAATGCAGTTGAGATGGCATAATCAGAAAACGTATAATCAAAATAGAAGATACCGGTCAGGTTTTTACTAAAGGCATAGTCTGCCTTATATTTCAGGCTCCATATCGTTTGTCCTGAGGTTACTTGATTGTCTTCCAAATCAAGATATCTAATGATGGTTTTGTTATCTCGCACGGAAATATCGGCCATCATGTTTAAGTCAGCCGTAATAATTTGGGTAGGACCAGCCATTTTTGATCGGATTCTCACATTCTTGATTCGATATCCCAATCCCAATATATATTCGTTCCCTTTTATTTCTGTCAACAAATTATTGTCAAAACTTAAAGACAGAATTCTATCTTTTTTAATTTCTGCCATAATTTTTACGGAGTTCTGCATCTCAAAGTCCAATTTCATCAACGGGCTGAACTGCTCTTCTAAATTAATATTGCTAAATAAAGTTTTATTTTTAAAGTTTCCTCCCTGATCGAGTTCTGCCGGGTTGCTTTCGTCATAATCCAGATTGGTGCGGAACTGGTTGATGGTATAGCCGGAGCGGTAGCCATGCGTTACAGAAAAACGCTTGAATTTGTCTTTGAACCACTTTAAGCGCATCAAGCCAGTATATTTTAAAGTCCAATTTGGAATTGGGATATCCCTAAATGCACTCAAGCTTACACTACCAGCATCAGATCCTTGATAAGCAGATAAAAAAGCTGGCAATAAAACCGCCTGATTGTTTTTACCAAACCCAACAGGATAACCTTCAGTATCTACAGGATAAGTATCGTTGCCATAGAAATTACGGGCCAAGCGTCTGGCCACCACTAATCGATTGGCTCTAAAGTCGTCAAACGCCGCCGACTGTGTCTCGTCACTTGGGCTAAATGCCGTTTTGATAAGTGATGTTGAAATATTGAAGTTACCAAAGGAATTGGTGATCAGTGAATTGTACACATCACTCAATCCATCACCATTGGAATCTGTTGCATTAAAGTTTTCATTGGTGTTTTCAGAATACATTCTACTACCAATCAGGTCGATTTTCAAATCTTTGATGACTTCAATATTGGCCGATACATCCAAGCTACGGTTGGTTACTTCCGTATATTGTTGGTTGAAATCAGGATAGACGGTCAGCCATCCGTTTCTTGCCACCATGTCTCTAATATCACTCTGGCTTCCAAAAGTGTAGCCAAAGGTTGGTTTAAGCGTACCGATAAATCCTGGTGTTCTTAAATAACCTGGTAAAAATGTCCCGTTATTTTCGCTGTAATTGATCTGCAAACGTTTTACCATAGTAGCAATATCTACAAAAGTATTGAAGGCTTTTGTGCCAACGCTCGTTTCATCTACAGGCTTAGCTCCATTTTCTCTGTTGGCTGACTCACCCCTTCTCTGAATTCCCGGAGGCCCCGCAGTTCGTCCTTGAGCACTTGTTTTTCTGGCGTCCTTTCTTACCAATCCAACATATTTGTAAAGTGTTTCCATATTGAAGGTGGAATTGATATTATGCGTATTGGCGTTCTGTATTGAGTTTCCGAGATTATAAGTACGTGTAGTCCCTGTAGTTTCATCAAGTAATGGCAGATTATTGTTCAGATCAGAGCCCTTTTGCCATTGGAAATCGCCCGTATAGGAGTAGGTCGCTTTTAAGAAACTAAAGGTAGGAATCTTATAAAGAGGAATTTCATAATTGAGTTGTAATTGTTGATTTTGGATATTTGGATCGCCCAGATCAAAAAAACCATCCCAGATATCCAGTGTAGGATCTTGTTTTCCGTTAATAATATCATCGACGAAATAGTTTCTGACGATATTGGTATTATTGGCCGAAAAATTCAAACTCAACGATTTTGAAAGTTTATAATTTATGGCGTATTGAAAATCAAATCTGTAGTTTCTTCGGAACAACTCTTCAAGTCCGATATTACTGCCTCCAAGTTCGACCTCTCTAAATTTCTGCTTGTTGAACTGACGTAAAATATCTGTATTGACCGTAAAACTGTTAGGCAAAAGATTGAAATTAAAATCTTTCAGGATTTTTGCGTATCTGCTTTTAAAAATAGAATCATTTTTTGCGAATGGCTCAATCGTGATTGGATTGAAATTATAAGCATAGTTAACGCCGGTTCTAAGGTTTTGATCTAAGGCGCGTTCAATCTCAAAATCCCGGTGGTCAACTTTGTTGTACGAATAATTGAATGTCAAGTTCTCCACATCATAAAAACGAGGTTTCTGGTCGCCAGTGCGTTGTTTTCTGACCCCAATAAAGTTGATGCTCTTCCGTTTGGTGTAATCTTCCGACTGTTCTAATATTTGCTCTTTTTCAGCTGAAGAACTAGCTGCATCAAGCCTAGAATCCAAGGTTAAATCATTGTAGAATTGATCGTATTTTGGGGTGATCATCTCTTCACTTTGAGCATAATTGAACGGCAATTGAATTCCCCATTTTTTAGGTAATAATTGGCCGAGGTTCACATTGGTAACCACATCATATTGCATGACATCCTCACGACTGCGCTCATTTGGTCGTTGCTCCAAACTTCCAAAACCTACTGTACTTTGTCTTCCGGTGGCACTAATGTCAGCAAAGTCGGCAATATTGGAGTCCATACTCAAAATGGCCGCCCAACCACCTTCATTATCCAAATCAGAAAGACGGAGCTCATTAAACCAAACTTTTCCACATAAATAGGTAGCTGTGGTATTGTTTTTTACCCCAACCATAAGTACCCTGACATCTCCAAAATTAGGATTTCCCTTTATACTCACACGCGTTTGGCCAACCTCAAAATTATCTCCTGGCGCGGCCAATTCAGGACCTGATGGTGTGACGTTGTAAACAGTTGGATCTGGATTGGACAAAGAACCATCACTTATACCTAAGGCCTTGATTTTTTGTAAAATCTCCAAACTAATGTCAATTTCATTTTCAGATGGCCAAACTTGATCACGGGCTGTCCCGGCAACAACGTTTAATGGCACTTGAATCTCATAGAAGTTTTGGGTGAAATCATTCCCCATCCTGATAAAACCGATCATTTCACCGGGGTTCAAGGTCCTTCCTTCCAATCCTTCAGCATGCATGAACATTTTCAATTTTTTATACTGCCGCATGTCAATGCTAATATTTTTATAAACCCCTCGAGAATCATCTCCTTCCAGTTCACATACCTCAACCACCAAAGACTGTTCGTTTTGTCGTATGATATTATTGTTGTTGTTGAGTTGCTCCAACTCTACTCCTGGAGGCAGCACATAATTCCCTTCGTTTTCTTGCAAACCTACTACCCCAACACTGAATGAAGCATCCGAACTATTATTGTTAGGATTATTGTCCAGATCAAGCGTATATCGCCTCCAATCACTTCTTACCAAATCTAAAGTTGCAAACCGCATAACCGTCGTTTGGGAAAACCCTTTCAGATACATTCTTGCAAACCGCACAGAGCGAATATCAGAAATCCCTCCAATGGCTCGTGTAGCAGCATCAATCGGAATTCTAAATTGGTACCATCTCACATCACGGTTATCACCATTTGGCAAAGTGATATTTCTGGTTTTAACGTCGTTGATCAAACTATTGTTTGGATTGTCCAAACTTGCCCGTGTAATGTCAATTTCATATTCATAATAACTATCAATGGTGTTCATTGTGTTATCTCTGTTGATATCCTCTACATCAGGCTGTGTTGTGGAACCTCGGTTGGTATCGGAAAAGATGTCTGGCGAATTTCCTTCCGAGCCGTTATACCTCTTATAACGATCGAAAATATTACCGTCGGCCTGAAGGAAATACGTATAGTTGTCATTTGATGGGTCAGCACCAAATTGCGATCCGAATCTGGCTATTTCTTCAGCATCATCAAAACCGTCGTATCCTACGTCCTGATTGGTTCGATTTTGTCCCGTACTTGAAAATGCATAAATCAAAGATTGGTTGCGTGGTACTACGGTTCCAAAATCGGTGACCTGTAACCCGCTGATATCTCCATTTTCAGGCAATCCGTTTTCATATTGCTTTTTACCATCCTTAATAATATCTTCGGAAATATTACCCAAATTTATAAGCAACTTCCCACCAAGATTGGATGTGTTGTCCAGAAAAGGATCCTGTACCCAAAACTCAATATACTCAACATTGGCCTGTTCAAAATCGGTACTGGTTATGGCCCGTGTGATTCCTGCCCAACTATCCTGAGGTCGGGTTAAGGTATTGGGATAATCAATGTTTTGTTCCTGAAAATTATAAGGGCCTCTTTCAGTTGGATAATAAGCCAAATCCAAGGTTGGAATATAGGTGTTCTGTCCCTGCACCAAATCGCGTTCTGGGAAAATTTCATCAATAAACACCCGTCTGGTGTAAAGGTTCGATACGTCATTATCTGTTATACCCCCTGGGCGTTGATTACTATAAAAAATAGGGTCTATAGTGTACCAATTCAGATGTGCCCTGTTAAATCCGTTTTGTATTCCTATATCATCCTCATTAGGCGATAAGCCCAAATTTTTAGGCCTACTCGATAAAAACCAGGATTGGGGCGATAACAAATCGATACTTCCTTGTGAACCTTCAAAATCATCAACATAAGCCGTGGCTTCACCCTGAAAATCTGCCCCTTTAGGTGCACCTGGAAGCAAATAGGCAAATTCCCCTCTTACCGATAGATTGGAAGGAACATCTGTGTCAATATTTGGCAATTTGTTTGCCAATCGGGTCAAGAATGGAACTTCCGTAGAATAATTACCGTTAAACCCAAAAATGGTATTGTTGATTGATTCGGAATTATAATTGGATTTTTGGGTGATTGGACGCTCGTTAAGGTTTAAGAAAGTGGCCCCCAATACAAAGTTTTCATTGAATTGATGTTCTACGTTCAACCCAGTAAAACGCTT
>Ga0098068_1000333_pt1 | contig 19209 bp, 38 predicted proteins | sample 26BtaG_FD_75059 | JGI IMG/M metagenome (GOLD analysis project Ga0098068, IMG submission 75059) | Marine viral communities from Cariaco Basin, Caribbean Sea - 26B_WHOI_OMZ_CsCl | ecosystem: Environmental > Aquatic > Marine > Oceanic | place: Caribbean Sea: Cariaco Basin | collected 2014-11-09 | reverse complement strand
TGTCAATATTATTCCAGCAATGAATACCGTTGCTAATGTAGGCGAGTAACTACCGAAGGTTGTTAGTCCTTCTAATCCGTCTTCAGAAACATTGAAGGCGGAAGTGTTCACTGTTTGCGTATCTTGAATACCATCAACTACATCTGCTCCAATAGAGACAACTATGATGAAACCTACGAGAACTAGGGCAATACCAGCTATTTCTTGAAATCTGACCATTTTTCAGTTTTCAGATGCTTAGTAACTTCCCTGTCTTCCCATGAAGAATATTCCACCAATAACTGTCAATATTATTCCAGCAATGAATACCGTTGCTAATGTAGGCGAGTAACTACCGAAGGTTGTTAGTCCTTCTAATCCGTCTTCAGAAACGTTAAATGCTGCGGTTCCAGATGTTTGCGTATCTTGAATACCATCAACTACATCTGCTCCAATAGAGACAACTATGATAAATCCAACTAGTGTTAGAGCAATACCAGCTATTTCTTGAAATCTAACCATCTTGATCCTCCTAAATTAGTAATAGAATTAAAATCCTGAAAGCAGGAACTACCCAAATGGTCCTATCCATTATTAGTTAATTTAGCTTATTTAAATAAGTTTTTATAAATATTTATAAATCTCTAAAAGAAATCAGGTAATTATGAGTTGGGGGATGGTTTATGCCTAGAGAGCAAAGGGCTGAGATTATTTTAACTGGTCGTGGTCAATTTGAAAGAAGAGACGGAGTTCTAAGAAGGATAGGACCATCAGGTGCAGCAAGACCACCGAGATATAGGACTGGTTCTAGATTGTTAAGAAGAAGGGTAAATTTAAAAAAATATAGGGAATCAATCGAGAAATATAATAAAGAAGTTGATAAGTATGAAAAAGATTTAAAAGCATTTAATGAAGCACATAAAAAATATATTACAAAAGATAATAAGTTTTTAGTTAGGGGTAGAGATCCAGAAGCTACTAGGAGATTAACCGAAGAAAGATATGCTATTTATTCTACCGCTTATTCTAGATTAAAACAAAGAGAACAAGATTTGAAAATACATCAATCTGGTTTAGCTAGAACAGAAAAGTTAGCAAAGCAGGATCCATTTACAAAGAGCGTTTTAAGACAGGAATCTCAACAATTAAGATTTAAAAAAAAGTTAGCTAAGATAGAAAAAGCTATACCTCAACCAGTTAGGAAAGCATTAGAAATCGTTGGTACAGGTCCTAAACAGAGATATGTATCAAGAAAAGCTTTAGAAGTTGGATATGATATTGGTTCTGAAATCACTGGTGTTACAGAAAGGCTTGGAATATCTGCGGGTAGACAAATAAGACAAAGACCAGTAGAAACTGCTTTCGTGGCGGCAGATATACTTATTCCTTCAGCTAGAGTGTATAGGGGAACAAAAGCATTACGTAGATTAGAAAGAAAAGGTATAGGCTTGGCAGCTTATACAAAGCAAGTAAAACCAAGAGCAATAACAGCATTAGGAGAAATAAGAGCACCATTTGAATTAAAAAAGTTAGGTAGACAATTTGAATCTATTGCAGTTGCAGGTCGTACTGGAAGAAGAGGAATAACGCCTGTTGCAGGAGTGTCCGTTGTTGAAGCTAAAAAAGGATTTGATATTGGTAGGCAACTTGGATTAACTAGAAAGGAGAAGTTTTTTGGTATTACAAAACAATTTCCAGAGAGAGGACGAGCAGGAATTACAGCACAGTTTGGTATTGCAAGACGAGCCGATAAGTTTACTAAAGTTGTAGGAATATCTGTTGTCCCACGTAAATTGGGTAGAAGACAATATGATATTCCTTTCTTTGGATTATTCACTCCAACAAAAAAAATCACTACACAAATTGGAAGGGGGCAAATATTACAATTAAGAAAGCCGATTAGCAGAGTTAAGGCATTACAAATATCTGAACAGCAAGTGTCGCAAGTAGTAGCCCCACTCACTAAGACGAAGCTATCTCCATTCTTACCACCAGCAAGAGTAATAGAAAGAACAAAAGTTTCTCCTACTTTAAAACAATTCTCCACTGTCTTACCTATATCTCAAACTCAAATTAGTAAAATTGGTTTGTTAGCTAAGACGAAGCAAAAAGCTAGAACAATACAAAAGAGAAGAATTGTAGCTAAATCTTTGTTTGGTGTTACCCAACTTCCAACGCAAAAGTCAGGGCTCTTACCTGCACTTAAAACCAAACAATTGCAAAGACAGAGTGTGGCATTAAGACAAATGCAAACATTGAAAATGCCATCTCTTGCTCCAATAGTTCCGACAGCACCAATGACTCCACCAAGTTATATTAGAGTTAAACCAATTTTACCAAGCTCAAAGAAAAGAAGAGAAGCAAGAAAGAAAGTTAAAAGAGATATGTTTGGATTTGGAAGATACACTCCTTCATTAACTGCGGTTGTTGGTGGCATTACAACGAGAAGAAAGGTTACTCCGAGAACAACTGGATTAGAAATTAGACCAATACCTTCAGGTAAAGTTACGGGAGGGATGTTTAAAGTTGGCAGGAAGAAAAGGTAAACTACCAGGAATTAGATTCAGTAGGAGGTTTTAATGGTAAAACAAACTACATCAGGTGAAAGAGAATCAGAAGCTCAACAAAGAGCTAAAGCACTAGCAGATCAAGAAATATTTACTCCAATACAAACGCAGCCCAATCAATTTGATATGGGGGAATTTATAGACAATACTTTTATCGTTGATGAATTAATTAATACTCTTCAAGGAAATGTAATTGATTCAATTAAAAGAAAAGTAATTAGTGTAGATCATATAATTCCGCAGAAAGCTGTTGGTTGGTTAGTAAATAGAATTTTACCATATACATCAAAGATATTTATCTTATCGTTTTTAGACGACGAAGATACAATTAGAGAAATGATTTATGACTTTGAAGTAGCAATTACTTTAGATTTAATGAACTGTGAGAAGTTAGGTATTGACGCAAAACATAGAAATTTCATAAAGACACTTGCAGTTCATATGATGATAGCGACAATTTATAGAGCAAAGAACGGAGTAACAATGAAGAGAATACTTGAGCAGCATGAGATAAAAGAAGTAAAAAGCATTCAAGAAGGAGGAACAACGAACCCGAAGAGCCCATTGGCTAAATTGGGGTTCAAGATTTAAAAATGGCATTACCAGGATTTGAAAATTTTGGTTTGAATATCTCTGGAATACTTAGGATAATATGGATTGCTATACAAGTAATGTTAGCATTTGGAGTAGTTGGAGCAGCGTTTTATTTTGGTATTTTTAAACGCATTAAGTTCAAAGATGTAATCCATGTAATAGATCCACATACATTACAAGTAACTAGCGACAATGGATACCTAAGAAAGTATAGAGATGGGCACCAAGATTATATTTTGAGAAGACATAAAGATGCAAAGATGTCCCATCCGCCATCATCTGGATTTACTACGATAAAAGGCAAGAAATATTATGAAGTAATGAAGTATGGACCAGGAGATTACAATTGGGCTGCACTATCTCCAAAAATAGAAGCGGCAAAAGATGGGGTAAAGGAATTTGAAGTGATGGATTTAACAACTGAAAACTTTGCAAAAACATCTATTTTCAAAGCTTCTGAGAGAAAAGCTGGAAAAACATTCTTTGATAAGTACGGAGATAAAATAACCATCATGGGTGGACTATTGATAATCTTTCTGATGTTTTGGTGGACTTTGGGCATAGCCAAAGAAGCAATTGCTATTGGGGGAGCAACGATACAGACTGCGGGTGAGGCGGCAAAAGAATGTAGAACGTATACCAGCAACCCAATTCCAATCAGTCCATCTGAACAACCAGAAGATGAACCACCACCAGGAATATAGGATAAATGGCATGGGAAATAGCAATAGTAGGAAGTGTAATTTCAGTAGTCCTTGCACTATTGTATCTAACGGGAACTTTTTCAGAACATCCCGTCTTAAAACTTTTTTTCTTTTTTATTGGACTGTTTCTAATCTCTCTAAGTTTTGGTTTAGATGCACACATCTTAGAAGCAAACATAGACAGTATAGACAATTCAACAGGAGCTTATGATGATTTACAATCAAATATTACAACAGCATATAGAGTTTCAATATGGACGATTATATTCACTATTGCATACTGGTTCATTTATTTGCTACTCGTAGGATTAGCAAATATAAAAGAAAATAAGTTGAGGAAAATTGAAGCCTAAGAAAAGAAAGGAGGAAAGAATATACATAAGGAAAAGGGATAAGAATAGATTAAAAAATCTATCCAAGAAAAAGAATAAACCAGTAAAGAGTTTACTCACAGAAATACTGGATAAGATTGAGAGGGATTTATCAAGATGGTAAACAAAAAAGCATCGGTGTATGACGTTGGAATGATTATGGTAGTACTGCTAATCTTCGCAATAGTTACTTATTTTTCATTTCAGTTGTTTGCAGATTTTAAAGAGAATACTGCAGATGTTATAGATAGCGAGGCGGCAATACAAATACAAGGATATGGAGATACATTTCTATCCGCAATGGACTATCTTTTTGTTTTTGCCTTGATTGGATTAGTGCTCACTTTAATAATCTCAGCATTTATGTTGCAGTCCCATCCAGCATTCTTTTGGATTACTTTGATAATAACAGTTGTATTTATTTTATTGGCGGGGCTATTTAGTAATATCTTTGAAGATATACGGGATCAACCATCATTAGCAGAAGCTAAAGCAGAGTATAACGTTATGAACGAGATATTTGATAAGTTTCCTACATGGATTTTGATAATATCTGCTATCATTGCGTTAGTCTTGTATGCAAAATATAAGTTCTTTTCGGTGAATTATTGACATGGAAAATAAAAAAAGTAAAGGAATGAGAACGGTTTTGATGGTAATTTATATGGTATCATTAGCTTTGCTAGTTTACGCATCGGCTCCAACAATTCCAACAACAATATCTCCAGCAAACAATTCAATATTTTTAAATTATCCGCAGTTAGTTTGTTCTGGTTCCACAGATGCGGAATCAGATGATATATACATAGCTTTCTATAAATTTAATATTACTGAAACAGATTTACAATTTCTAGATAATAATGTTTGTCAAGGGGATTTCTATTGTCATGCAAATAGAACTTTAGAAACTGGAACTGATGAATGTATGTCCATAAAAGCTTCTGATGGAGATTGGGTAGATCAAGATTGTACAACTAATCAAAGAAGTATATGTGAATTAAATCAGAATGAAGGGTATTGGATGACTGGTGGTGAGAATGATTGGGCAGGAGGAAATAATACTGATTGTCCTGCACATGGGACAGGGTGGCATATGGCGAGAATAGACAGTTCTAATGAGAATTATAATGTATCCTCTACTTGTACATCAGGAACATATTGTTGGGTGGGTGGTAGGCAAGTTAGTGGAGCTGGTGAGAATGATTGGTGGTGGCAGAATCCTTACAGTGGTGTTAACTTAACGCTCCAAAATTCCACAAACACATCTTTTAATTGGTCTGATTCAGGATATGGGACCTTTGAATGGTTCTGTCAGGCATGTGATGATAATGGCGAATGTTCAAGTGCAACAAGCCTGAAGACTTTAACTTTTTTAAGTTTCATGAATTGTACTAATACAGATACTAATGTTGCTTTGAATATGTCATCATGGAGTGAGGAGAATAGAACTTCAATATTAAACTCAAATTGGGATTCTGCATTTACAGTTTCAACTTCAACTGGGGACAGTAGGGAGTATAGTCATTCTTGGTTGGATATTCATTCAGTCCAGTATTGTATTGAAGATGGCTTAGACAATACGTCTTCACTTTATATTGATGATTTTATTGAATGGGATCCAACAAATACATCTTATTCATTCCCAAGACAATATTATTTCGACAATGCTACTTTAACTGGCTCAAATGTAAATAATATTAAAGTTTATTCTTTGAATGATGAGCTATCGACTACGGTAACATTCAGAGTAACTGAAGAGGGAGTTACTCCTGTTGAAGGAGCATTAATTCATTTGCAGAGATATGATCCAGGAGATGGTTCTTATACGTTAGTTGCTATGGCTAAAACATCAACATCTGGATCTGATATTATATACCTAAGATTAACGGATGGTTGGTATAGAATTATAGCATATGATTCCTCTGGAGTTTTAAGATATACTTCGGGTCCAGAACATATAACATCAACAACTTATAATATTGTTTTTGGAACTGAGGATGAAGGATATAGTGATATTGAGGGTTGGAACAATTTTGAAAATCTGATTTGGAATTTGTCTTGGAATAATGTAACAAATACTTCCTCATTAATTGCAGATGATTCTACTGGCTATGTAAACAGAATGTGTTTAAGAGTAAATAGATTTAGTTTGCAGGATGGCGGGTTTGCAACAGTTTGCCAGGATTGTGAGAGTTCAGCATCAGTTACATTGTCTTGTCCATTAAATATAACTTCTGGACTTTACGAAGCCAAATTTATAGCGTATCATAATTCAACTTGGAGACTAATGGATTCATTAGAAATAGATTACGTTACACAAATAGATGAATTAATTGGATTAGATGGACCTTTAATGGCATTCTTGTTAGTTGGATTACTATTCTTTATAGGGATTTATCATCCAACGACATCAATAATTTTAGGTTTATGTGGATTTCTTTTAGCAAGAGGAATCGGATTAATAACGTTAAGCTGGGGGGCAGTTGTAGGAATAATCTTTGTAGGATTATTACTATTATTTCAGCAAAAAGGAAGATGAATAATATAGGACAATCAAATACGAGTAAAATAATAGCATTAACAGTTGGAACTATATTTGTTGCTCTATCAATCACGGCATTTCAAATATATCTAGTTGATTTTACAGACAGTTATGATGTTGATTTAGATGAGGGAGTTATTAATTTTACATCATTAAATTCATCTTCGATAGATGATTTGAAAACAACTAGCGAAGAATTAGAAGATGCTTTCTCCAGTAATACAACTGAATCGGGCATATTTGCTTTTACTAATTGGTTTGATACAACATGGCAAGTTATGAAAGGAGCAATGAGTTCAGTATATAATTCACTTAAAGTTACTAGAGATATGATTTCTGGTGGAGCTCAAGGAATATTTGGAATAGTTGGTGGTGGGGGGTATATTGTTGGTGGGCTAATAGTTGCTGTCATGTTATCAACAATACTAATAATTATAGGATGGTGGATGAATAGATGACATTCAACATAACAAACATAACAAGACCGTATGAAATGTTTCAGGTAGCAAATAGTATGACAGATCATTTGATGGGCACTATCTTTGCACTTTTGATATTTATTATAGCACTCTCTTCTTTGTCAGTTACTGGTAATAGACCATTTGGATATGCCTATGCGGTAGCTTCATATATAACTGTAATCCTTGTCGTAATACTAAGAGTTTTGACTTTAGTTCCAGATTGGGTTGTTTACATATCGGTCATAATGGCTGTGGGTGGAATTGCATATACTTCCTACAGTAGGGGGGAATAAATATGAATAAGAAAGGAGGAATTTTATTTTGGGCAATAGTATTTATTGTTTTGATTTTCTTTGGCTATATGATTGGTCAAGCTACAGCGGCAATACCAGAAACAATAAATTTCCATGATAAACTTACTAATAGTAGTGGATCAGCATTGAATGGAACGTATAATTTTACATTTAACATTTGGGATTCTTACTCTGGAGGAAGCTCACTTTGGAATTTAGACAATGTAGATATAACTACTGACGACAATGGGGTATATACGATTATCTTGAATGTAGGATCAACTAGTTTTAATGATCAAACTTATCTAGGAATAATGGTTGGAAACGATAGTGAGATGACACCACGTGTTAATATTACTTCAGTTCCTTCTGCTTTATACTGTGCTAATCTTGGCAGTTATGCAGCAAGTGAATATCCAATAGCATCATTGAGAAATGCCGATTATATAACTAAATACAATGGTTCACATATTATTGAAAGTTTAATCAAAGAAACAGGCTCTAGTTATCTATATGAAGGTAATGGAGACATAACGTTTGATTTTGGAACTCATGATTATTTGAAATTTGATTTCCCCGCAATTTGGGAATTTGATATAGACAATGATTTTCAACTTGACAGCAGTGGAAATCTTACATCATTAACTGGCTATATTTGTGATTTAAATGGATGTATTGGCTCTGGTTCTGGCAACCCTTTTAATCAGAGTTTAAACACTACTGATGGTGTTACTTTTGCTAGTTTGAATCTTACTTCAGCAGATAATCCTGATTTATCCTTGCATAGAACGGACATTTCTCAAAAATGGTTGTTTGATATTACTAGTGGTGGACATTATAGATTTAGAGATTCTACTTATGGATTAAATCCTTTTGTAATTGAAAGAAATAGCGGTAACAATGTTGTTTATATTAGGGGAACAGCTGGTGATAATTCTATGTTCTTTGAGAATGATAGGATTGTTATTAATAAGAGGATAAATTCGTCCGATATTTATTCTAATGACACTATTTCTGCGGATAAATTCTTTATTGGTGGAGCATTTGTTGGAAGTTCATTGAGCATTGATAATGGAGCTATAACCATAGATTCAAATAGATTAAAAAGTACTTTTCCAAATGTAAACTTTTCAAATAACATTTATTCAAACGGAACTATTTGCAATGATGTTGGATGCGTTGGGGATTCAAGCAATCCTTTCAATCAGGACTTAAATACGACAGATAATGTTACTTTTGTTAATGTAAATATCAAAAATAATATCTCTCAGGATTTTAAAGGTTCATGGATACCTAATGTTGATGTTACTACGAACCATCATATGTTGAATAAGTTTAATGCTACTGCCTCTGGGGCATCTACTATAGTTATTGGAGATATTGCTGGATATGGATTTTATGGTGATTGGAGGGACCAAACTGGCAATCTTTTTTATCCATCTATAGTGTATGTTGAGGGTTATTTTAATGATAGTACTGCTGAAGTTGCGTCTTTGAAGGTTATTGCTAATAGTAATGGTAAGGGAGTGAAAGGAATGTTAGCAAAAGCAACAGGACACTCAGCAACGGCAAATATATTATCATTCACTCAATTAATAGCAGGTACTGCAACATATGGATTCAATGATGCTAAAGATGGAGATGTAGCTGGTTATATTGGTTACGCTAGTCATACAAATGAAACATTTGGTTCTCAAATATCGGCTGGTTTAGTTGGAATTGGACATACGAGTAGAGATTCCAGTGATACTGGATTACCTTATGGTTATCAGGTTGGCAACTTGAACTATGCTCATACAACTGGGACCCTTTATATAAATAGTAATAAGACTTGGGGTTCTTGGGATATAGGACATAGCGGAACTGGTTATGGAAATCTGTATGTATTCAACTCTACGGCTGGAAGGTTGCCAAGTGATGCTATGGAAGCTAGTCAAGGTGCGACCAATTTCACTTTTAATAGTACGGGAAATATGTATGTCCAAAATAACTTAGAAGTAGACGGCAATCTTTTTGTTGGTGGCTGTATAGTTTATAACGGGGGAACTTTGGGAACTTGCTTATGAGGAAAGAAAATGGATATATTTTGTTCAAAATGTAAATCAGTAATGAAAAAGAGTAAATTTCATAGTCATTACTGTCCTAATTGCGAAAGGATAAAAGGAATAAAAGAGCAGGAGAATAAAAAATGAAATTAATAACAATAGGAATAATGGCACTTTTGTTAATCGGAAGTGCTTTTGCTATGGCTTTGCCGAAAGAGGAACATATGGAATGTACTGATTGCGGGGAGCCAGTTGTAGTTGAGCCAGTTGAGGTTCAAGATGATGGACTATCAAACAATGACGACAGAGAATACTGTAACTTTGATATTGAGAGACCATATTGCTTAATTGATATATGGAAAAAGAATAAAGAGATAATAGTGAACGATAACGAAGTAACAATAGATTACAATTACAGAAAGAACAAAGATACATTTTCCATTGATGGAAAAACATACCAGATGGAAAAACATGGGGCATTTTACATCGGAGAATTCGATGTTGGAGATAGAACGTTTGAGTTATGGAAAAACAGAAGAGGGCTAAAACTAAGAATTTTAGAAACTTAAACCTTTTTTTTTCTTAATTTTATTGGTTTTACCTAGCTTTGCTTATTCTATTGGCAGTGAAAACTTTAATTCAACACTTCCAACTATTTCTGGTGGTGGGTATGAAGTATCTTCATCCAATTACATTTCATATCCTGTAATTGGAACAATAGCTGGAGTTACTAGTTCAACCAATTATAGAAATTACTTGGGATTTTGGTTTGGCGGTATTTTAGCGGAAGCCATTACAGAATATTGGGATGTTACTTTGATAGGTGGTATTCTATCTGTGGGAGTATTATTCATGATCTCTGGAAGAACATTCGAGAAAAGCAAACATTGGATTTTAAGAAGATTTTTACTCTTTGCGGGTGTTTTCATTATATTAATAGGAATAAATATATCAATTGTCATAGCTGGACTCAATAATCCCGATGCAGAGACATTAACAACTTTATTATACAAGATTTGGACATGGTTAATCATAGTTTTCGTAGCATTTACATTCATATATTTGCTTCTAAAAGGATTATTCTTGATCCAGAACCAGAAATGGAGAAAGTTAGGATATGATGAAAGGCACTTATCGTTTAGATGAGTTCTCATATCCACACCTCTTACAATAATATCCTTTCCCTGACCATTTAACTTTCGCTGTGTATTGCTTTACACCAAGTTCGCTAGGTTTTGTTAAATCGGTTTCTACTGTTTTCTTTCCTTTATGTCTGAAGTATGGATTGTTGCAATTGGGACATTTCATTTTCTTAAAAACGCCCGTCTTTAATTTATTCTTCTTGCGGGTAAATTTTAGGCTTTTTAAGCCCCCCCCTTCGTTTTCTTGGTTTTTTATCCTTCCCCCGCTTCCCAACTCCTGTTTTTGTTTTCAATGCTTCTTTGGTTCTTTCACTAATTATATTCCTTTCAAACTCTGCAAATGCTCCCATTATCTGCATTTGTAGTTTTCCAGCAGAAGTTGTAGTATCTATATTTTGAGTAACAGCAATAAAATGAACTCCTTTCCTATTAAATTCATTAAATAGTGACAATAGATGTTGTAGACTTCTTCCAATTCTGTCCAGTTTGGTTACCATAACCGCATGAAATCTATATTTCCTCATATCCTCCAACATTTCATTAAAAGCTGGTCTAGATGTTTTTACTCCACTAATCCCATCATCTGCGTATATCTTGTATACTTCGTGTTGCATTCTCTCACAAGCTAATTTACATAAATCTATCTGTGACTTCAAATCCTGTTGTTCTGTTGAGACTCTAGCATAGATCGCTACTTTCATTTTGTAATGTCTAGTATTCCGAGTAATTCTTTTCTTAATTCTTTTCCCTTTTCTGTGTATTCTATACAATTATGTCTACCAACTTTGTATATATTCACTAAATTTTCCTTCTTTGCTTTATAGAGTATTCTCATAGAGTGTGAATAGGTTATATCTATTTTTCTAATTATTCTTTGGATTCCAATATCTCCTAATTTATCTATTAGTAAGAATAATCTTATTGGTTTCTCTCTGATTAGCCAATGTAGCTTATTCATATCCATAACTCCTACCATATCCTTGTTTTGCTAATTCCCATTTCCCACAACGCTTACAAACTGTTTTATTCTTGTCTATGTTTTTCATCTTTCAGCTTCTTTAGTTCTTTCTGCTTTTTCATATAAGTTTTATCTATTTCATCTATTAAATTAGGCATATACTTTTCGTTTTTCCTCGCCATTCTCAAAAGACTCGCTCTTGAAGAACAATTTGTTCCAATACAATAAACTGATTTCCTATTTTTATAGTTCCTATAGAATGGATAATATTTTTCTAGTATTGTCATTCCACAATAATCACAAGTTAGTTTCATTTTAATTTCTCCACTTCTGTCTTTAGTTCTTTCGTATAATCTCTTATGTGTTCACAAATAGTATTATCTCTGCAGTAATTGTCCATCAGTTTCAACACTTCTTCTATTGCTTCTTTCTTGCCTTCTTGACAGCATTCTTCACCGAATTTGGTTATTTCAATTATCCAATCTTCTTTAGTTTTCATTCTTTTAGTTTCTCCTCCCATTTCTCCAATATTCTCTTTATGTGTTCACAATATGGATAATCTTTGCAAGGAACATAAGGACACATTCCATCTCCACAGATTGCACTCATTTCAACTCCCTCACAAAAACTACCCGACCATCCTCGTCAGCGTACAACAGATTATCGACCCTAGCAAAAAGGTCATCATTCCTGCTACGGCAAAGCCATCTGCTCCATTTATTCTTTTTATCTATATCTAATTGTTCACAGGCAAAATTAACGTAACCATCTTCTCCAAAAATAAAGTCTTTATACTTGCTTTCGTAAATCCAGAATAGCTCCCAAATCTTAACTAATCTACAGCCTTCTGGAATCTCCATTTCATTATATGGTTTAGTGTATTCTTTTGGTTTAGATACTTCTATCTTTAGCTCTGGGATTTTGAGCCATTCAGCACCTTCAATTACAGCTCCGCAATGTTTGCATATTTTAGATTTCATTTTATCTTCCCCGCAACCAAAAGCACACCATCTTCAGTTTTAGCTTCCTTCACAAACCCACCATCTACAAGGACTTTCACATAATCCCTAGCAGTTCTAGGAGCTATCCCATCTTTAACACACATATCAGAAACTATCTTGTCCTTGAACACCTTCTGCCCCCTCAACTGTAATCTCTTTATTTTATCCAATACGAAAGCAATCTTAGCCTTCCTTTGGTCCTCTGTTCTTATCATTTTTAACATAAATCCCCTGCATTGGATGAGGTTAGTTTAATTACAGTGTCACCTCTACGTACAGTGTCACCTCTACGAAGGATCTTATTGTAAATTCCATTGTCAGGCAGGGGTCAAAGTTTTATTGTTTTTTCTGACTATCAAATCTAGACAACGATTTTTCTATACTCTCCAACTGGTCATCCAAGTTTTGCAACAAGATACCTTTTTCTTCAACAAATTTATCATATTTCTCCTGAGCAGCTACAGCATCCCGCCCAAAGTGATTCTCCGTCACGTTGATATTCGCCTTCTGGTTAATCAAACTAGCCTTCTTTTCTTCCAATTCAGCTATAATTTCATATCTTGATTTTGTTTCCATTGTAATAGTAATGTGTGGGGACTACTATATAAATATGTGTGTGGTGGAGACACCTAAAAGAAAAGAAAGAAAGTAACACAAAGAAAGAAAAGAAAAGAGAAGAAGAGCCTCCTGACTAAGAGTAAGCCCTACCCAGCACACACAACGGGGAAGTCATATGGAACTAACAACTAACCAATATAGGACTATACTTGTTTATAACATTAACTATACTTGTTTATAACATTATTTTCTCCTTTTTATATAGCTGTGCCACTTTTTTCTGTGCCATTTTTATCATCTCTTTTTTAAATCTTTTTATAGATTTATTTAGCCGAAATTAGAATTACTCAATAGTTATGATTTAGAGGAGCAAAGTAGGGCATGTTAGGAAAGGAGGTATCCAAACCCTTCAAGCATTACTGCTCTGAATACCCTTTTGCTCTTTCTCCTTCTTATCTTTCCAAGCAAAGTAACAGTCATAACAATACTTATGACTTGTCTTTCCAATCTCTTTTCTACATTTTATGCATTTTGTCATTTTCTTTTTTGAATTACCTCTTCATCTAATTTGATAAAGAACTTTTCCCACCATTCATCCATCCTATTTAATTTCAAATTCTCAATAAATTCTTCATTATCACATAAAAGAAAATACAAATCAAACAGATTTCCCATGTCTTCTTTAGTTAGTTTCATTTTCTCTCCTTTTTTACCAGGATTTATGGTATTTAATAAAACAAAGTGTTTGATTTCCAGATTCAAAGCAATCATCCTCTCCTGTAAAGTCAGCACAAGTCCAATATTCTTTTCTATATTCACTTCCATTTAAAGTTGTGATTGCTGTGGTTAATAGGGGATTAGCTTTGTCAAGACAGCATTCATCTAATAGTTGACATTTTCCACTTATCCATCCACAAGTAAAAGCACTTCTTTCTTCTGGAGTTTTGTAATCAGTTACCATTAATATTGCTATAAATTGTCCTCCTTCTGGAATATAAGTTAGTTCTTCACGGTCTTTTTCATCAAAATGTATAGATACCCTCTCAAGAAACATTGAAATTAACACTAATGACACCGTAACTAAACTAAATATCAATAACATCATTAAAAAATGTCCAAACGAATTCTCTTCATCCCATTTCATTTTTCAATCCAATCTCCTTCCACATTTTCTACAAACAAGCTTTTGTTTAAATTGATAATTCCAAGTTAAAGCCCATACACAAATAAATTTTTCTTTATGTTCAACAATATGCCTTCATGATCACATTCTAAGTTTTCCACCATAGTTTCTCAACCACCAAGCAATTTCCTTGTAAATCCGCTTGTCATCTTTGATGTTATTGCTTGTTGTTGTTTAAAGACAAGTTTACCGAGTATTGCTTTCAATACTGTTTCTTTCTCAAGATCTGTTAATCCCATTAACTCTAGTTTTGTCTCTATATCATAGATACAGTCTTCGAAGTTATTTTTGTCTATGAATGTTTTTCTTTCTATTTTCTTGTTCATAAAAATCGCCAAAGGATACCCCTAAATTTATTTAGGGGAGGAATTTGGCTTCACCTCGTTTAGTTTGTAAAACAATAAAGCATCTACCCCTATATTCAAAGCAATTAATTGATTAATTGCCCCATATATATACAATAAAACAGATGTTCTAAATGTAATATCTAATATTAATGGTAAGGTATATCCTAGTAGTGACATAAATATAAAAGGTGACATAACCCCTATTGTTACTTTCAATACATTCTTTTTGCTTTTTTCCATCTTTTGAAAACCCCCGACTTTAGTCGGATTTATTTTGGGAAGGTGTTATTTTTAATCATCAGCATAATCATATATTGTCCTCTCCGTGTGATAACTGCTACATACATAACCAAAAAGTAAACTGGTATAAGCCACATTATTGTGATGTCTCTTGCAGAAACGTTAATAAAAGCTGCAGAAAGCACAAATCCAATTATACAGAAAACTGCATAAAGTCTAGTCCCTCTAAATCCCTTCTCGAGTTGTTCTTCAGTTAATAGTTTTATTTTCATTCTCTACCTTCAAAATATTTATTTGAATTTTGATAAAGAAGGAAACTGAAGTAACTCATCAGCATTGGCAAAGCTAAAACAAGAATTGCATTAATCATGTATGTTCTTGCCTTCTGCCTATCAAATTCTTCTATGACTTCATAGTTTCCTTGTTCTTCTAATTCCTGTATTCGCTGTTCAACTAACTCAACTTCTTCCTGCGTAGCAGACAAATTACTGTATGCTCCCAAGCCAGAACCAAACATTGCGTAGACTAATATCATTACTGAAATGAATTTAATACTTTCACTCTTTGCTTTCTTCAGTCCAACATAAATTAATATTAATAGAGCAATAGTTAACAGTTTCATACCGATTAAGGAAAGATAACTTTTAGTAAATATATAAATTGGATTCCCTTCACCAATTAAAATTCTTTTAGCAGTAACTAAATCTATTAAGTTTACAATGATACAAATAATCAAAACTATTAATGTCCAGTTCTTAGTTCTCTTATTGTTTACCATAAACTATTTATGTTAGTCTTCTTTGTTATTAGTAACCAACTTATCCTCCTTCTTTTTCTTTTCTTTATTCTTTTTCTTTAATGAATCTATAATTAAATAGATAAGGACAGCAATCGCCACTACATATATTATTAATTTAATGATCTCCAACATTTCCCCTACCACCTTCCCTGACAGCTTCACCTAGCGTGTTTAGTATGCTTTCTTCTTTACTACCCTTCAAAACCCTAATTCTATGGGAAATGCTGCTTAAATCTATCTTTCTACCCATTATTTCCAGAATTTTAGAAAGTTGCTTTAGAGTATATCCAAAATGTTCTTTCATAATATACAAAAGAGTGATTTCTCCAGTTTTAAATCTTTCATGCTGTGGACTCTTCGGATTATGCTCCAAAAAAATTGACTGATGTTTCTTTGCATTGTATAATTCTTTATCTATAGAAAAAAACTTTCTAAATTCTCCATGAAAGTTTGCAGCGGGTTTTGAATAGTTATACATCTTTTTTCCAAGAATATATAAGTCCTTCTTCTTATGATAATTAAAAAAGCAATAAGATCCTTTCTTCCCTTGTTTATTTTTGAATATGTGAACTAGTGCTCTGCTTCTATGAATTGCTGCGTAACGGTCTAATTCAAAGAAAGAAGGGATACAAATGATAACAAAAAGGTTTTTGAATCCCATCTCTGAGAAAACTTTGATTAAAGAACGATTGAATCTGCTCATAGCTTGTCTACTATTAAGATACCCCATAGCTTCATCGAATATTATTGCCTGTCCTTTCTCTCCATTCTTCACAACATCAATTAATTGCTCAGCAGTAAAGACAGTCCTACTCAATCCTTCAACAGCGAAAGTGGGATCTAAAAAGTTTGCTATTTGATTTGCCATAGTTGATTTGCCGCCACGTTCTATGCCATCAACTATGATCATACAATCATCATCCTTCTTTAGCACATCCTTTTTGTAGATATTAAAGTTATCCTGCAGATAGTTTTCTAAACTAAAAGATCTGCCATCTTCAAGTTCAACCATTGACATTTTACATATACGCAGCAAATCTCGGATCATCTGATCTTGGCATTAACAATCCTAAGTCATTCATTACCTCTCTTAGTTCTGGTCTAATTTCAGATAGACCTTTAACCAGATTTGCAAACTCCTCCTTATTTGTTGTCAAGTATCTTGAATTTATATTCTGCTTATTTTCTCCAAGTATTATCTTATAACTTTTTAATATCTCTTCAAATTTCTTTCCCAGCTTACTTTTCTTTTCACCAGTTTGTTTCTTTGTTGCATAAGGCTTTACTTCCTGCCACAATTCAGATTCTATTCTAAACAATAACAAATAATCTATATCTTCACCAACAGCTACAGTAGTTGATGATCTCATTAAATCGTTCATCCTTTCCAATGTTGCAAGTGCCATATTAAATTTGGCTGGTTCTTGCATTTCATATCTAGTTGATGTCATTTTCTAATTTTTTTAATTCCTCCTTGCTTATTGGTTTTGTATCTTCGAATCTAATATTAAGCACCTCAGTATTTTTCACCCACCAATATCCTGATGTCTGTGCATGTCTATTGATGCAGACGATACAATATACTCCGTACTTAGAGTGGGTATAGAAGAGTGCATCGCACTCCCTACACCTTCTCAGATACTTTCTCCTTTGCACCTTCCCCACTACCACTCTCTTCTTCGCCCCCCCCTTCTATGTCTACTTTGGGTAACTTTTCCCCCATCTTTGAATGAATAATTATCCCAATTATCACACCAATTACAAAAGCCAATCCCCTTCCAATATCTATAATGTTGTTATCGAAATTGCATGTCATCAATTTTAAATCCCTCCTGCTTGTAAATATCCTATCATAAAACCAATTAAAAACCAAAGTATATTATATATTAATGAAGCCCAGCCTAAAACATAAATGGTTTTCTTCCACCAACTATTCAATATCCATTCCATCTTCATCCTCTTCGTCTTCTAGTTCTATAACTGTCTCTTTGTTTTTCAATATAATTCCTCCTGAAAGAGGGAGAGTGCTTCATACCATTCTTCTCTCTCTTTTAATTCCTCAGCAGGAACGTATGGTTTTTCTCTGATAAAAAACTTCATCTTTTACACCTCCTTAATCTATTTTTCTCTGATATTATCATATTCAAATTATCATATTCATTTAATAGTCTATTAAACAAATCATCAAAGCTCTCACCTTTGTTACCATATTTTAATAATCTCTTGTGTGTGCTTTCTTTGATTTTAATTGTCTTGTCCATATTATCTTCCATGGTAATGATTACTAACTGTTACTAATATATAAATATATCTATTTTAATGCAACAATGTACTATTTTAGAAATATTATGATAAAAATAGAGAAATGGTTGTTATAAATATAGAACGTATGTTCTAAATCAAAACCATGATATGAAATAATAGAATAGAAAATCCAGAATTAGTATGAAATAGTCATGGCTCTTCTTCTCTTCTTCTTTTTAGTTCTTTTGGTTGCTCTCTTTTGCGGTGCTCTATTAATTCCAAATGGATCAAAGAATCCCTGTGCAGACATACCTAACTTAGGTATACCAACCGCTTCAGAGCGTTTTCTTTTAGCTCTATATTTTGCTATAGCTGCTCTTTCTTCCTCAACTTCAGATCTATATCTTAATCGTTTAAGTTCATCTTCTCTTTTCTTCTCTATTTCATGCTCAGTTAAACCGTAGCCTAACTTCTTTCCAATTTTCTTTAATGAGACCATAAATATCCTCTCCCTATTTTCTTCTTCTATGTCCCTTAACTCTAACCTTTTTACTTCTACCAGGAACTTTTCTTAAATATCCTTTTACGTTTGACATTTTTTACCTCCATCGTTTCTATAATCATAAGATTCCCAAAAAGAAAAAAGGAATAAAAAAACTCTTTCAATACTCTCCTCTTCTTCCCATGAAGAATATTCCACCAATAACTGTCAATATTATTCCAGCAATGAATACCGTTGCTAATGTAGGCGAGTAACTACCGAAGGTTGTTAGTCCTTCTAATCCGTCTTCAGAAACATTGAAGGCGGCAGTCTGACTACTGTTGTATGCAATAGTCATGCTAGAGTTCGTTGTGTTATAACAGTTGTTTGCTGTAGTATTATATGCGAAGCCTGAGCTCCCACAAGTTCTACACGCTCCGTCGTCATAAATCTCGTCACATTGATTCTCTTCAATACCACCAATCACGTCTGCTCCAATAGAGACAACTATGATGAAACCTACAAGGATTATGGCTATAGAACCCAACTCTGCAAATTTTACCATTTTAAGTTAAGTCTAGTAGCTTCCTCTTCTTCCCATGAAGAATATTCCACCAATAACTGTCAATATTATTCCAGCAATGAATACCGTTGCTAATGTAGGCGAGTAACTACCGAAGGTTGTTAGTCCTTCTAATCC
>Ga0098068_1000328_pt1 | contig 19309 bp, 18 predicted proteins | sample 26BtaG_FD_75059 | JGI IMG/M metagenome (GOLD analysis project Ga0098068, IMG submission 75059) | Marine viral communities from Cariaco Basin, Caribbean Sea - 26B_WHOI_OMZ_CsCl | ecosystem: Environmental > Aquatic > Marine > Oceanic | place: Caribbean Sea: Cariaco Basin | collected 2014-11-09 | reverse complement strand
GCTCAGGATTATGAGAAGAGAACATAGAGTTTTAATGTATTGATGGGCTTTTATCAGTTTCAAGTTTATTTTGTTTCAGGTTTTAGGTTTCAGTTGTTTCTTGCTTAAATGACGTATTGAAATGAACAATCATCAATCAACAATCATCAATCATCAATCATCAAGCGCCTTATCTTTTTTCCAAAAGTACAACATTTTCGACGTGATGTGTTTGTGGAAACATATCCACCGGCTGAACTTTGGTCACTTTATAAATGGCGTCCATCAATTCTAAATCTCTAGCTTGGGTTGCGCTGTTGCAGCTTACATATACCACTTTTTCGGGAGCGATATTTAGTATTTGTTGCACTACATCTTTATGCATTCCGTCACGTGGTGGATCTGTAATAATCACATCTGGCTGTCCATGCTCATTAATAAAATCACTATTGAACACATTTTTCATGTCGCCCACATAAAACTCAACGTTGTCAATTCCATTTAATTGTGCGTTTTGCTTGGCGGCTGCTATGGCATCGGGAACAGATTCAACACCAATTACTTTTTTAGCGTTTTTGGCTACAAATTGAGCAATGGTTCCAGTTCCTGTATATAAATCGTAAACGAGTTCATCACCTTTTAAATTGGCAAAGTCGCGAGTTATTTTATACAGCTCATAGGCTTGGTCTGAATTGGTTTGATAAAAGGATTTGGCATTTATTTTAAATTTCAGACCTTCCATTTCCTCAAAGATGTGATCTTGTCCTTTAAAACAAAGCACTTCCTGATCATATATGGTATCGTTCGCTTTACCATTAATGACGTATAATAAAGAGGTGATTTCCGGGAATTTATCACCTATATAATTCAATAGTAGTTCGCGGTTCTCTTTGTCCTCTTTGAAGAATTGAAAAAGCACCATAATATCCCCGGTGGATGAGGTGCGAATCATCAATGTTCTCAAAAAACCGGTTTGATTACGGGTATTAAAAAATTCGAGTCCGTTTTTAATCGCAAATTCTTTGACTGAATTTCTAATGTCATTGGAAGGATCTGCCTGAAGCCAGCATTTTTCAATGTCAAGAATTTTATCCCACATTCCAGGAATATGAAAACCAAGCGCATTTTTATCGCCAACATCCTCATTGGAACGAATTTCATCCAAAGTTAACCAGCGGCTGTCGCTGAAAGAAAACTCCATTTTATTTCTATAGAAATAGTCCTTTGCAGATCCTAAAATTGGAGTTACAGGGGGTAGTTCCAAATGACCGATTCGTCTAAGGTTGTTTTCAACTTCCTTTTGCTTATAAAATAATTGGTGTTCATAGCCCATATCTTGCCACTTGCATCCACCACAAACACCAAAATGTTGACATTTAGGTTCGGTACGCTTATTGGAGTACTCGTGGAATTTGATAGCATTTCCTTCGTAAAACGATTTCCGTTTCTTAAAGGTTTCTACGTCCACAATATCACCCGGTACCACGTTTTGCATGAAAATAACGGCACCGTCCGGAGCTTTGGCTACTGATTTACCTTTGGCTCCAGCATCAACGACCACAACATTCTCAAAGATTTGTTTTCTATTTCTTCGTCCCATGTCGCAAAAATAGTGAAACCAATTGCGATTTACGAATTACGTATCGCGATTTTATTAGTGAACCCAAAAATTTGAAAACAAAGTGCATTAAGTTTTGATGGTTGTCCTGATAGCCATTAAGGTGACCTTGCTTTATTCGGGTTGGAAATCCAACTACTGAAAGTGAAGTCAGCCCATTTTGCATATCGGAGTAGCCCCACTTATCGAAGAGTCGTTAACTGCTTATCACGGTCGAAACTAAACTATAGTTGTCGATTTTATAACCAATTTTTGGTTATACAGAAGTCCCTCAGTCGTATGACCATTATTTTGGAAATTTCATTGTGAAATCAGTTGAAAAATTTTTAGGAGGTTTAAATATTTGCTAATTTGCGAGTCCTTAGGGATGATTTCTCTCCCACGCTGCTTTTTCGTCCTGATATCTATCGGGATTTCGAAAGAATAAAGGTACAGTAGGAATGGTTATTTTGCTCGATTAGCGAGATTTAATTATTAATGTTTGCATCGCTCTAAATGATGTCAAACCGTGTCTTTTTAAGGCATGAAACTGTAAATTCTTATAAAATGGCTGTATTAGATCAATTAACTTCGCAACAAGCGATAGATTTAGAAAACAAGTATGGTGCACATAATTACCATCCACTTCCAGTAGTATTGAGTAGGGGAGAAGGTGTGCATGTTTGGGATGTTGAGGGAAAACAATATTATGATTTTCTCTCTGCTTATTCTGCCGTCAACCAGGGGCATTGCCATCCGAAGATTGTTGATGCCATGGTAAATCAGGCACGAACCCTGACCTTAACCTCACGCGCCTTCTACAATGATGTTTTGGGGAAGTTTGAAGCTTACGCAACAAAATATTTCGGGTATGACAAAGTGTTGCCCATGAATACCGGTGCAGAAGCTGTAGAGACGGCGCTTAAGATTTGTAGAAAATGGGCTTATGAAGTAAAGGGTATTGCCGACCAACAAGCGGAGATTATTGTTTGTAGAAATAACTTCCACGGAAGAACGACGACCATTATTTCATTCTCAAATGATCCCATTGCACGCAAAAATTTCGGTCCATTTACGGAAGGCTTTATAAAAATTGAGTATGATAATTTGCAGGAATTGGAAAGTGCTCTAAAAAGCAACCCAAATGTTGCCGGATTTTTGGTGGAGCCTATTCAGGGTGAAGCTGGTGTTTATGTTCCGAGTGAAGGGTATTTGGCAAAGGCGAAAGCATTATGTGAAAAGTACAATGTTCTGTTTATGGCTGACGAAGTGCAGACAGGAATCGGGAGAACAGGAAAACTTTTAGCGGTAGATCACGAAAATGTAAAACCAGACATCCTGATTTTAGGAAAAGCTTTGAGCGGTGGTGCCTACCCCGTAAGTGCCGTGTTGGCCTCTGATTCAATAATGGGAGTTATCCAACCTGGCAGCCATGGCAGTACATTTGGAGGAAACCCAGTGGCCGCTGCAGTGGCTATAGCCGCCTTGGAGGTCATTAAAGAAGAAAATTTGGCTGAAAACGCTGAAAAACTAGGACGGATTTTTAGAAGTGAATTGGATTCTTATATCCAAAAAAGCTCAATTGCCAAATTGGTGAGAGGGAAAGGATTGCTCAACGCTGTGGTGATTAATGACAGTGAAGATGGTGATACCGCTTGGAACATCTGTTTGGCGCTTCGAGATAACGGGCTCTTGGCAAAACCGACCCATGGAAACATCATTCGTTTTGCGCCGCCTTTGGTCATGAACGAGCAGCAACTTTTAGAATGCGTTGGGATCATCATAAAAACGTTGAAACAATTTGAACCTAATAAGAAATAATGGAAGAAAAATCGGCTTTTGAAACTTTTGAATTGAATCTTCCACCCGCCATCTTAGGGTTTTTAAAGGAAACGTCAACTTGGACGTATTTTCTCTCAATTCTGGGGTTTATAGGTATTGGATTGATGATCCTTGGTGGACTGTTTTTTAGTTTAGCGTTGAATCTCATGCCAGGCGGAAACCCGTATGATGGCTTAGGTGTAGATATGTCTTATTTTGGGATGATTTATGTGGTCATAGCATTGTTTTACTTTTTCCCGGTACTGTATCTCTTTAATTTTTCACGAAAAATGAAAAGTGCTTTGAGTTCCAATAATAATGACGAATTGACCGCTGCTTTTTCTAACCTGAAATCGCATTACAAATTTATCGGAATCTTTACAATCGTTATTATCAGTATCTATGTCCTGATTTTTGTTTTTGCAATGATCGCAGGAGCGATGTAAGTTGCTGAGCATTGAATAAAAAAAAGCGGCTAAATTAATATTAGGCCGCTTTTTGTATATTGAAAGGAATATTATTCTTCCATCCCTTGATTAAGGCCTTTCATGAACTCTTCCTGCATGCTTTGAATGCCTTCCATACCAACGGTAGAGAACAGCCAAATAGCATAAATTAAGTAGATACCATTTAATACGATACCAATAATAGCAAGAATTTTTCCGGTTTTCACGTTTTGAAATCCAGTATAGTTTTCCGGGCTTTCTGTATAAAGTTTAGTTGCTTTGTTGGCAAGCACCAAAGCAATAATGCCAAGGGGTAAACCAATGATACCATAGCAGCAGCAAGTGACTATAGATAAAATTCCGAAAACTAAAATGAGCGTTGCATTGGGTAATTGTTGTTTTTCCATGTGGTTGGTTTTTAGTGGATGATTTTAATAAAATAACTGATGACTACAATGCCTACATTCAAAAAGATCAAACCCATTTTAATGGTATAGTCATATTTGAATCTAACAAACAGGTTAAATATAAGAAAAACCGTCAATAAAAGAAGTGTGTAAATGGCGGGATACATTTTAAAAGCCATTAAGAAATCCCCTTTAAAAAATAGAACGGTGGCGCGCTGAATGCCACAACCCAAACACTCTATACCAAAGAGTTGTTTGTTGAGACAAGGCAACAAGAAATCTTCAAGTTTGATAAGGTTAAGAAAAGCCATAGACAAATGTATAAAAAGAATGGAATTTTCATAGTTTATTTTTTAGCTTAGATTTGCTAAATCCAACATCATTTTGATTCTAAATGATTAATTTCGTTGTTCCCTATAAAAATGAGCAACCTATGAGCATGTCCAGAGTATTAAATCTTTTATTGATAATTATTGGCGGAATTATTGCCGTTTATGCCAAAGCCGGAATGGATCAAAACCAATATGTGCTTATTGGAGGTATTGCTGTTTTGATGATTGGGGTATACCGCATATCAAGAAATATACCTAGTAAAAATGATGAAGATACACCTTCTGAAAATGACTAATAGCTATGAATTTAAAAGTAGGAGATAAAGTTGCAGTCTTGGATGAAGCCTTTTCGGGAAAGATCTCGAAAATTGAGGGAAACACGGTTTTTATTGAAACCGATGACGGCTTTTTTTTAGATTTCCAGGAGAATGAATTACTCAAATTAAACGAAAAGGACAATTTGAAATCCCGTGTTTTTTCTGAGCATTCCTTTAGTGAAGTGCTTTCTGAAAAAGAACAGCATACCAAGCGTAAATCTGTTAGGGTAAAACCAAAAGACCGGAATCAGCCGGCTATGGAAGTCGATTTACATATTCATAATTTAACCGATAACCAGCGAAACCTATCCAATTATGACATGTTAACCTTACAATTGGATACTGCCAAAAGACAGTTGGAATTTGCCATTGGCAAACGCATTCAAAAGGTTGTATTTATTCATGGCGTTGGGGAAGGCGTGTTAAAAATGGAATTGGAAACGCTTTTTTCCCGCTACGATAACGTCAAACATTATGATGCCGATTTCAAGAAATACGGAATAGGGGCTACTGAAGTCTATATTTTTCAGAATGCATAAACCCTAAACTTAAATACTATTAATTGAGAGTGTAATTACGAAATAGGTGTAATCGAAAATTTCAGATTGTACTATTCAATTTCACTCTCTATCATAATGCTATAGGTATAAGTTCCAAAGTCAATTTCGGTTAGGCTGATGACGTCCAAATTCACGTTGCTGATATAAAACTTAACAGTAATTGTACGTTTATACACGTTCTTATTAAAGTGTGGGTAATTAAATACATCCTTTGCTTCTTTGTCAAGATATCTTGGAACACTTGGGGTAGGAGAGCTTTCATCACGGTCATTCATCGGATTGCCATCCATGTTTTCGTCTTCTAAACGCGTTAAAACACCATCACCGTCATCATCATCGTCTAAATAATCAGGGATACCATCGCCGTCTGTGTCTTGTGCCTTTGAAAGTCCGTCGGCCTCGGTGTAATTATGTTTTTCGTTTTTAGTCAAGACATTGTCATTATCATCATCTTGATCCAAATAATCAGGAATGCCATCGCCGTCAGAATCGGTTGGATTTGTTGCAGGATTGTTATCGCCATCTAAATTGGCATCTTCAATATGTGCAGGGATGCCGTCATCATCATCATCCACAAAAGTGGTGATGGTAGTTACCGTGCCTGAAGTCGCCGCATAATCTTTAAGGATAATGGTCGCGGCATCAGGTAATAAATTGCAAAGTAGATCTTCAGGATTTCCGTCATAGGTTCTATAATTGAACTTGGAACTCGTTCCATTGATAGCAAAAGTGGCCTTGTAGTTATTTTCTGTTGGATTGAAAATGAGTTCCGTAGTCGTGTTTCTTGGAAATATTAAGCTCAAGGACTCTGAAGGATCCTTTTTGGTGTCATATAAGAAGAAGTTTCCCGGATTCAATTCGCATATTGATAAGGTTTTGTCAAAATCCAATTCCACGTCAATGATATCACCATCGTTACAAGCAGTGACTAACAAACATAAACTTAAGAAGTAAATTATTTTCTGCATTTCAATCAATTTGTCAACAAAAATACGGCATTTGTGAATTTATAACGTCTCATCTTCAGAATAATTTTATTTGGAGTATTTTTGTGATTTGAAAGGATTTTTATAATGAAACAAGTTTATTTTGACAATGCGGCAACTACTCCCATCCGAGATGCTGTTATTGAGCGTATGGTCGAAGTTATGCGCACACAATATGGCAACGCATCATCTACGCATAGCATGGGACGTTCTGCGAAATCGTTATTGGAAAGGTCCAGAAAATCCATCGCTTCATTTTTCAATGTCAATGCTTCAGAAATCGTGTTTACTGCAGGAGGCACGGAAGCCGATAATTTGGTTTTGTATAGTGCTGTTAGAGATTTGGGGGTTACCGAAATTATCACCAGCAAATTGGAGCATCATGCCGTCTTACATACAGTAGAGCATCTTCAAAAGAAATTTGATATTGCCATTACCTACGTCAACTTACTTGACAATGGCATGATCGATTTAACAGATCTTGAACGCCTGCTGCAATCACCAAATAAAAAACTGGTCAGCTTGATGCATGTCAACAATGAAATTGGCAATAAACTAGATCTCAAAAAGGTTGCAGAGCTTTGTAAAGCGAATGACACTTTATTTCATAGTGATACCGTGCAATCTATTGGCCATTATAAATTGGATCTACAAGCTATTCCTATCGATTTTTTGGCGGCAAGTGCCCATAAGTTCCATGGGCCAAAAGGAATTGGTTTTGCTTTTATCCGAAAAGGTTCTGGCATCAAGGCATCAATTTTTGGAGGCGAGCAGGAGCGTGGTTATCGCGCTGGTACAGAATCCATTCATAATATTGTTGGAATGGAAGAGGCTTTGAAACTAAGTTATGCCAATTTAGAAAAAGAGCGGTCACAGATTTTGGAATTAAAAACATATTTCATTGAGCGATTGAAAAGCCTATCTGCAAAAATGGCATTTAACGGCAATTGCGAAAATCTGGACGAGAGCACCTACACGTTGATCAATGTATGTTTGCCAATTGCACCTGAAAAAGGAGGGATGCTTCATTTTCAATTGGATTTAAAGGGTATTGCCTGCTCTAAAGGATCTGCATGCCAGAGTGGGAGCAATCAAAACTCCCATGTACTTTCCGAAATTTTGAATGCTGAAAACCTCTTAAAACCTTCTGTTAGATTTTCATTTTCATGTTTTAACACGAAGGAAGAAGTGGACTATGTTATTGATACCTTAAAAGACTTTGTTGAAAATTAGCAATTATATTCTGATTCTTTTGTTTTTGGTGTCCTGCAAAAGAGGACAGGACTATCCAATGGGGCAATTCCCAGTGGCACAAGATCAAGAATCAACAAAGCCAAAAAAATATAGCGCAAAAAAAATCGGCGATACGTTGGATGTTTTTAATGATGTTTATGTGTTTTATAATAAAAACATCGGCAATGTTTCTGGTCGAAACTTAACCAAAGAGGGTTATAATCTGGGTTTAAAATGGCAATGTGTAGAATTTGTCAAACGCTATTATTACGACCATTTAAATCATAAGATGCCCAACAGCTACGGGCATGCGAAAGATTTTTTCAATCCCGCATTGAAGGATAACCAAATGAATAAGGATAGAAATTTGGTGCAATTTACCAATGGCAGCACATTGAAACCCGAGGTGAATGACCTGATTGTATTTGACGGCACTATCTTGAATCAGTACGGACATGTGGCCATCATTTCTAAAGTGAACAAAAATTCGATTGAAGTGGTGCAACAGAACGTTGGTAAAGAGTCGAGGGAAGAATTTAAGCTAGGTTTTAAAAATGACAAATGGACTATTGGGGATTCTAATGTCTTGGGATGGTTGCGAAAAACTGATTGATAAATAGAACGTAGACCTGGCAGTTCGTTCAGGCGGGTGACACTGATTATACCAGATATTCACTGATTTTATTCCCATCAGTAGATTTTAATACCCTGTGAAGCCTGCCTCGATAGAAAAGTCAATTCCTTGTAAACATCTCAGAACCTCATAGAAACCCTCACGTTAAACACCCGTGGACTCAAATAATTTGGAATCGCATATTGGCGTTTGCTATACACGTCTCTTACCCAAGTATTGGTAATTGAGTTTTGGACATCAAACATATTAAAGACCTCCACACCGATGGTCAGCTCTTTAAACACGTTTTTCCACTTGGCATTATGGGTTTTGTTGCCGTCAACAATCACATAAGAAAAGCCGACATCAGCACGCTTATAATCACGCAATCGGTTTTGGTACTCATAAGGATCGGCATAACTTGGAGAGCCTCCTGGAACGCCGGTGTTGTAAACCAAATTCAGGTACACCTTTAACTCAGGAATGTTGGGGACGTAATCTTGAAACAACACTCCAAATTTTAATCGTTGATCGGTGGGTCTTGCAATATAGCCCTGCTCTTCAATGTTCTCTTCGGTTTTTAAATAGCCAAAACTGAACCAGGATTCGGTGCCAGGAACAAATTCACCATTCAGCCTCAAATCCACACCGTAGGCATAAGCTTTGGCGTTATTGGTGGCACGATATCTAACTCTCACATTTTCCAAAGTGTACGGATTGACATCTGTCATATGCTTGTAGTAGGCTTCAGAAACCAACTTGAAAGGTCGGTCCCACATTTTAAAGCTGTATTCATTGCCCAAAACAAGATGCAACGATTTTTGGGCCTTCACATCTGGTCTTACTGTACCTGAAGAATCTCTAAGTTCTCTATAAAAAGGAGGTTGGTAATACACACCGCCGGCAAGCCTGAAAAGCATGTCTTTATTCCAATCAGGTTTGATGGCAAACTGTGCGCGAGGGCTAAAGACAGTCTGTGATTTACTTTCAATGCCATCACCGTTTACTGTCCAATTATGCGCTCTCACACCAAAATTGTAAAACACCTCATTATTGCCCAATTCTGAACGCTTGCTCCACTGTGCATAAGCTTGAAAGCGGTCCATTTGAACATAATTGGTAGCTCTAATATTTTGAAAAGCAACTAAGGGTCCTTGGTAAGGTTGATATGGTTGGTCATTAAAAAAACCTTGTTTTGGCGGATTGATGGAAAAACCTGCAGAATCTATCACTTCCCATTCCACTAAACGGTCCCGGATATCTTCGTGAGTATACTTTATAGACCATTCAAATGTATTATCGTCCATTTGGTAATCACCTTTGTGCTCTATGGTTGTAATGAGAGCATCCAAATCGTTTCTAGCGTGGGTGAGTTGGGAGCCGATGCCTTCACTAAATTCGACTTCACCTAAATTTTCATCCCCAATATTACTGTTCACTTCTCCCAAACGGTATTGTGCCAAAATATCAAAATACTCCTCTTCTGTAGTATGGTAGGTGGAAGCAATCAGTTTTAGGGTCAGATCTTCGTTGGCAAAATAATTGGCCTTAAAAGCTCCAAAATAGGTGTTATAAGCATCTTTTTCCTGGCCTTCATAATAGACCAATAAAGCCATCGGGTCCGCTAAAGTTCCAAAATTGGTCTGCCGGTTTTGTGGTTGAAAATTGTATTTATTACTTGATATATTTCCTAAAAAATCGACCTGGAATTTATCCGTAAACTTATAGGTCAAATATGTTTGTATATCAGCAAATACTGGCATTACATTACCTTCGGTTTCCAAGGAATTTAGCACCAAACTATTATCTCTATAGCGCAAGCCAATAATCCCTGATAATTTAGAGTCTTTTGATACCGCTTCTGCCGAAATACTTCCGCCTAATAAGGAAATGTCTGCATTGATGCCGAATTTTATAGGATTTCTGTAGGTGATGTCCAAAACGGATGACAGTTTATCGCCATACTTGGCCTGAAAACCGCCAGCTGAAAAATCGACGTTTTGAACTAAATCCGTGTTGACAAAACTCAGGCCCTCTTGCTGTCCGGACCTAACTAAAAAGGGTCTGTAGACTTCAATTTCATTGACATAAACGAGGTTTTCATCAAAATTGCCTCCTCGAACTGAATATTGTGTGCTTAATTCGTTGGAGATATTGACCCCAGGCAAGGTTTTTAAAATATTTTCCACCCCTGGTTGTGCACCTTTAATGGTACGGATCAAGGCCGGAGGAATCGTGGTCACACCCTCTACAGATTGGCGCTGGTTGCCATGAATGACTACCGTTGCAATTTGTTCGACGTTTAAATTCATCACAGGATTAAATTCTACGGTCTGTCCATTTTTAAGATTGAATACCGCAACAATGCGTTTGTAGGCAATATGGGTGAATTCGACAGAAATATCCTTGTGAATTGAAATTTTCAACTCGTAAAAACCATTATCATTGGTTGTCGTGCCTGTTTCATCAGCTTTAATACTGACGTTGGGTATGGGGATATTGGCATCATCCAAAATAATTCCTTTAATAGTCGCGGTTTGTGCCCATCCTAGAAAAGGTAATATCAATAGAATGAGGCGTACAAGGTGAAAATATGGTTTCAAATGGTTGGTGTTTTATTTTCTAAAAAAGGTGGCTTCAAATGTAGAACTATTTCCAACATTATCCGTGACAACAAGTTTCAATTCGTTTTTAGTATCGTTAACCACATTGTCATTAAAATCGAAGGTCAAGGTATTGGTTTTATATTCATACTCCATTAAAACCCATTTGCCGTTAATGGTGGCCCTGTAATTACTGATTCCCGAAAGATCATCTGTGATTTTAAATTTAAGATAGCGGTAATTGCTCAACCATTTTTTATCCTGAAAATTAAGAGCAGAAATTTTTGGGCCTTGGGTATCCATTACCAAGGCGTAGGTTCCTAAAGCATTTGACGATGCTGTCAATATCTTGTTCTCAAGTCGTTTTGTGTTGAGGTAACTCGGGTATTGTTTGTTTCCAATAAGTTCTGCTATATAGAGCTTGTCTATATCTGAATCTTTATAATTACTGACATCATATTGTATGGTCACATTCTTTTGAAGCGGGATAATATCCTTATGCAGATAAACAGTGTCATTACTTACCTTAAAATCTATAAAAGCATCTTCATAAAAGCTGTTTGCAGGAATAAAAACGTTGACATTTTTTTCGTTTAGATTGGTAGGTTGCTCTGCAAAAATATAAGTCTTGTTGGTATTATCTACAGACAAAGGTGGTTTTGACATTTTTTTCCCATTAATAGGTACTGTTACCCATGTTTCGTTGCCGTGGAAATCCGTAATTCTAATTTTATACACTGAAGCCGTGCTGTCTGCCACTTTAACGTAGCCATCATTGTCAAGATCTTTATAGAGGCTAAGCACATTTCCTTTTTCTACAAACAGTTTTTGGATTCTACTTCGTCTCGTTTTATAGAGTTCATAATCAAGGAACCTGTTGATATGTCGTGTTTCACTGAATGAAAATCGGTTAAAATCCATTTCAAACTTTTTATGACCATTAAAAAAAGTCTGCAACCCATTGATGCCATTTTGATTGACCGCTAAATCCTGTTGGTCGTAGCTAATAACGCCAAATCCTATGGTGCCGTAAGCGTCGATACTTTCTACATCGTAATCTTTGTTTTTGTTGCGGATAAGACGAAGTTCGACTCGCCCGTTTTTGCCATTTACAAATGAGTTTTCGTCTTTGGTGTAAGCGTAAATGCCAGAAACGAATGGAGGTTTCCTATCTTGGACATCCAAACCAAAAAGTAATGGATTAATGGTTCGCTCTTGTTGGTCGCGGATTTCAAAATGCAAATGTGGCCCGCCAGAGCTCCCCGTATTTCCAGAGTAGGCAATTATCTCGTCGGCATTGACTTTCAACTCATCAACGGCAGGAAACATTTCAACCTCGTAGGATTCTTGTTGGTATTGCTTAGCTTTAACATAAGCCTCGATGGTGGGCGCATAACTTGACAAATGGCCATATACACTGGTATAACCATTAGGATGGGTAATATAGATGACTTTTCCATAGCCATAATGCGATACTTTGATGCGACTCACATAGCCTTCGGCAATGGTATAAATATTAAGACCTTCCCTTTGTTGGGTTTTAATATCGAGTCCAGCATGAAAATGATTGGTACGCAACTCCGCAAAAGTACCCGAAGGAATTATTGGGATATCCAATGGACTTCTAAAATAATCAGTCGGATATTCCACTTGGGAGAAAGCAAACGTCGATAGAAAGAGGGAAACAAAAAGAAATTTCATAGCATTATTTGAAAGGCTAAAAATATTAAAAAGTACTTAAAGCGCCTAAAGTTATGATGACTTAAAGTAAGAAGTTCTGAAAGTTGTTTTGTTTGATGAGCAAGTGAATACAGATCAACTTGTTTTTGTCATTTTAGCAATACGATTGACGTGGATTTGAAGTACTTAGGGCGTTTTATCTCACGAATGACTTATTTTTTCAAAATTTATGATAAAACAATTGTGATTTTTGTTTATGTATGTTAACTTTGTTTCATCAGTATTGAAATTTGTAAATGAGTAAAGTTGAAGATATTGTTGATTCTTTAGAGAATAAAATCAGCAAAGTTTTACATAAACAAGAGGTTTTAAAGCAAACCAATGCGAAGCTTTCTGAAGAATTGGCCAGTTACCAACAGAAAATTATTCAGCAGCAAGAAGAATTGAGTTCTTGGGTTGAAAAATATGAGGCCCTCAAAATTGCAAATTCAATGTTGGGCAGTGATGAAAATAAACGAGAGACAAAGCTCAAGATAAATACATTAATAAAAGATATAGATCATTGTATAGCACAATTATCTCAATAATGTAAGTGTAGTATTCAATGTCAGAACAGCTAAAAATTAAGCTTTCCATAGCTAACAGGGTATATCCCTTAACAATTGCACCTGAACAGGAAGAAGGATTGCGAAAAGCTGCTAAGAAAATTGAATCTATGATCAGTCAATTTGAGCAAAATTATTCCGTAAGGGACAAGCAAGATGTTTTAGCCATGTGTGCTTTACAGTTTGCTTCCCAGGTGGAACAAAAAATGATAGATAAAGACCATGTCAGTGAAGAAGTCACAAATAGATTAACCGCTTTAGACGATCTTCTTCATTCACATTTAAGCTCTTAACGTTCTTTTAAATAAATAGGTTACTGCCTACATTAGTTATTTTTTTTTGATAAACTCAACGTTAATTCTTTAAAAAGGGTGAGTTTAAGTTGTAAAATCGAGCTGCCTTTGAGCAGATTTTTGATCAGCTTGTTAGCCCTAAACTTGTTTTTAAGGGGTTTATACAAAATTCGAAACTGATGTAGGCTTTTTTTTTGGCTAAACGATACCTCATTTTTGATGGGTGTTTGGTCGAACTGATTCCGTCTTATCGCGGGATATTTGAATTATTTCAAATTTTTTTAAACTAAACTAAACATGGAAACGGATACAATTTTAATAATTGTTAGTTGCTCAGCATTGGGCATATTGCTGGGATATATTATAGCAAAGGCACTTGAAAAGAACAATGCTTCAAAAATAATCAAAAATGCAAAGGAAGAATCAAACTCAATAATAAGACAAGCCAATGCCGAAGGAGAGGCTATTAAAAAGGACAAGCTTCTTCAGGCAAAGGAAAAATTCATTGAATTAAAATCAGAGCACGAAAAAATTATTCTTGCCCGTGATAAAAAATTGGCAGAAGCCGAAAAAAGGACGCGTGACAAAGAATCTCAAGTGTCCAATGAACTTGCTAAAAACAAAAGACTATCGCAAGAAATTGAGGAGAAGATCAAGGATTATGATTTCCGACTGGAATTTTTAGAGAAAAGGAAGGAAGAAGTCGATAAGGCACATAAGAGCCAGATCAGACAACTTGAGGTAATTTCAGCCTTATCAGCTGAGGAGGCTAAATCTCAACTTATAGAATCCCTTAGACAAGAAGCCAAGTCTGATGCTATGGCTTATATTCAAGAAACCGTTGAAGAAGCTAAACTAACGGCACAACAAGAAGCTAAGAAAATTATTATCAACACCATACAGCGGATTGGTACGGAAGAAGCCATTGACAATTGTGTTTCGGTATTTAATATCGAATCTGATGATGTTAAAGGGCGTATCATTGGTCGTGAAGGGCGAAATATTCGAGCTATCGAAGCCGCAACTGGTGTTGAAATTATTGTGGACGACACGCCAGAAGCTATCATTTTATCCTGTTTTGATTCTGTAAGACGTGAAATAGCGCGCTTGTCACTTCATAAATTGGTGACCGATGGAAGAATCCATCCGGCTAAAATTGAAGAGGTAGTCCAGAAAACACAAAAGCAGATAGAACAGGAGATTATCGAGGTTGGAAAACGCACGGTTATCGATTTGGGAATTCATGGATTACATCCAGAATTGATCAAACTGGTGGGACGAATGAAATACCGTTCCTCATACGGTCAGAACTTATTACAGCATTCACGTGAGGTAGCAAAACTTTGTGGCGTGATGGCTGCAGAACTAGGATTAAATCCGAAAATAGCAAAACGTGCTGGACTGCTTCATGATATTGGAAAAGTTCCTGATTCTGAAGTCGACATGGAAACGCCTCACGCCATCCTAGGAATGCAATGGGCGGAGAAATATGGTGAAAAACCAGAAGTATGCAATGCTATTGGAGCGCATCACGATGAAATCGAGATGACCACCTTACTCGCGCCAATCATCCAAGTGTGTGATGCCATCTCTGGAGCAAGACCAGGCGCAAGACGTCAGGTTTTGGATTCTTATATCCAACGATTGAAAGATCTGGAAGATGTGGCCTTTGGGTTTAATGGTGTAAATAAGGCATATGCTATCCAAGCAGGACGTGAATTAAGAGTGATGGTTGAAAGTGATCGTGTTTCTGATGAGCAGGCAGCTAATCTGTCTTTTGAGATTTCTCAGAAAATTCAAACGGATATGACATATCCAGGACAGGTTAAAGTGACTGTAATACGCGAAACAAGAGCAATCAATATTGCAAAATAAAGTATATTAAAATAAATTGAAAGAGTCTGGCGGCATGTCAGACTCTTTTGTTTTTGGCGTAAATTGTAAAAGAAGTGCCTACACCTACTTTACTATCTACTGTAATACGACCTCCAAAACTTTCAATTTGATTCTTTATTAGATAAAGACCTATGCCTTCTGAATCATTATTATGATGGAAAGTTTTGTACAATCCAAAAATATCATCGCCATATTTCTCCAAATCAATTCCCATCCCATTATCTGATATAATAAGTTTGAATTCCTGTTTGTCGTAAGCACAATCAATTGAAATCACAGGATCTCTATCTGGGTGTTTATATTTAATCGCATTGGACAATAGGTTTTGAATGATGCTTTCAAAATAGGAGTTGTTATAATACAGGAATAACTTTTTGCTGATATTGTTGTGTATCGTTGCATTGTTTTCTGAAATCACATAATGAAGAAGATCGAGAATATGGTTGATTTCCTTGGCAATAAATATTTTTTTAACCTCTTTGGATTTACTGTTCTGTACGTGTACAACCTCATTTAGATTGGCGATGGTCTTTGTTAAACATTGAGAAAGCGTTTTTAAGTGCCCCATAATTTCTTCCTTTTCGTTCGGATCATCGGATTCATAATAAAAGTCCATTAGGCTTTCAAAATTAGCTGTGTGCTGTTTGAGGTTGTGCGTCACTATGTAGGCAAAATTCTTAAGCTTATTGTTGTGCTCGGTTGCAATAATCAGAGCGTCATTGACAGATTGCTCCTGTTGTTTTTGTGTAGTGATATCGGTGTGCGTTCCAATGATTCTTTTGGGGGCATTGTCTTCATCCCATTCTACAATCCTTCCTCGATCGCGTATCCACTTATATGAACCGTCATCACACAGCACGCGGTGTTCATTTTCATACATAGGCTTCAGACCCTTTAAATGATCTTGAAAATCTTGAAAGTATTTCTCTTTATCTTCGGGGTGGACTCTATTATTCCATGCGTTGACATCATTTCCAAAAAACGGATCTGAAACACCAAGTATTTTCTTTGAGCCTTCTGAAAAGTAAACACGATTTAAAGCTGCATCAAATTCCCACATGCCTATACCGGAATACTCGAGAGCTAATTGCCATTTGAGATCATCCACAAAGGTTGAATTTAAGTTGAGTTTTGGTAATCCCGATCTAAGTGAAGTCATATCTATAGATTTAGTTTTAAAACTACTTAAGGTTGTTAACCAACTTTGTGGGGAAGTTTGGCTGACCTTTAAAATGCTATTAAAGACTTTTGTCAGGGAACTATAACTAAAGTTATGAAATTTTTTACAGTTATTAAAATATTTTTAGCAGGCTTGACCATATAAGTCCTACGAGTAGATGATTTTTTAAGGATCCAACGGTTTGTTTCAAACAATATTGATTGAATAATGTGCAGTTTGGACAAGAATTGAGCACAAGAATTTTCAGATAGGGGTTGGCAAATAACATATGAATTGTGTTAGCGCCTTGGATGGAATTTGTTGAGCACCTCCTTTAAATGAGTTCTGTCAACATGCATATAGATTTCTGTGGTAATAATACTTTCATGGCCAAGCATAAGTTGAATGGCTCTTAGATCAGCTCCGTTTTCCAATAGATGAGTTGCAAATGAGTGTCTAAAAGTATGAGGGGAAATCGTTTTATTAAGTTTTATTTTTTCGGCCAGCCTTTTGATAATCGTAAAAATCATCGCTCTTGATAACTGTTTGCCTTTGTGATTTAAAAAGAGTGTGTCGTTAAACTCCTTTTGGACTTTTATTTTGGATCGTACTTCGTCCTTGTAAATCGTAATATACTTTTGTGTAGAATTGCCAATTGGAACAAAGCGTTGTTTATCGCCCTTACCCGTTACTTTTATGAATCCTTCATCAAAGAAAAGATCTGAGATTTTAAGATGAGTCAATTCACTGACGCGCAAACCACAACTGTATAGGGTTTCTAAAATGGTTCTATCGCGCTCACCAATCCTGATGCCATTATATTCTCTCGTAAGGTCAACAGCGCCAATGAGATTGTTGATGTCGTCCAAGCTGAGGGTATCAGGCAATTTGCGACCAATTTTGGGCGATTCAATATGATCCAAGGGGTTGATTTCCCGATAATCCTCAAATACCAGGTAACCGAAGAAACTTCGCAATCCAGAAATAATCCGCGCCTGAGACCTGGCGTTGACATTTTTAGAGGTCTCATATATAAACTGCTGTATAGCATTATGGTCAATGGCAATTGGGGAGATGGCCATATGGTGATTTTCTAAAAAACTAATCAGTTTCTTAATATCATAAGCATAATTGGCAATGGAGTTTTGCGACAAACCACGTTCAATCTTCAAATAGTGTTGGTAATCATCTAAAGCGTCATGCCACTTCATCAATAGAACTTTTTTAACAAAATATGGTATAGGACATCGGGTTTCCAAGATTCCCAATACAATGATACTATTTTAGAAGTAAAAACTGCATAAAACAAGGTAGTGAAATCGAAGATTTTAAAAAGACTTGCCTCATGAGGTTTCTTTAAGATTTCTAAAAGGAGGGATCAGTTTAACAAAAATACTAATGAGCTCCTAAGTTCGCCGATAGAAATAGACATTGATTGAAAATTAAATAGATTGAAATATTATAAATTTAAAAATAGATAACTTATGAAAAAAATAATATTTATAGCTACGTTGGCAGTTTTTGGATTCAACCTGAGCAATGCTTAAGACCTCTGTTTCAGTCTAAAAGGCAGTCTTAACCTCGCAACTTTTACGGATGATGATTCGGCTGAAGCAATGGGGATGACCTCTTATCATGTCGGAAATGTGGTCAATATTGGAATTACAGAAAAATTTTCAATTTAACCAGAAGTGATTTGCTCTGTTCGGGGTGCGGGTTCTGATTTGGGAGATTTCAGATGGAATATATTTATGTCCCTATACTCGCCAAAATTATGATAATTGACGGATTAAGCCTTGAGGGATCGCAGATTGGATTTTTTGACATCTTCAAAATTAGAGAATGAAGATATTAAAGACTTTGTCAAGAAAACCGATTTCAATGCAGTTTTAGGATTAAGAAAAATGTTGAATGGCGGTTTAAATTTTGCTGTACGCTATACTTCTGGATTATCAAATATTTCTAATAGCAACCTTGACGTAGATGTTGAAAATGTTGTATTAGAACTTTCAATAGGGTATATGTTCTAAATGAAAACCTAGTTATCCACAAATTACATGGGTGTTTAGTAGCTGTTTTTGAAGAGTTGTTAATAACTTGCATCATAAGTAGCTGATAATAAGTGTTTTGAGTTTATTCTGTTGATATCATTGTTAACAACTCAAGAATTGTTTTTTTATCCGATAAAAGTCCTTAGTTTGTACGTTTATCTTTAAACTTAAAATTTTAAAAAATGAAAAACCTAATGGTAATGGCTGCTTTTGCAGTTTTTGGATTGTTTAATGCTAATGCATAAGAGGTAACTTTTGGTGTTAAAGCGGGGTTAACTTTGCCAATTTCAGTGGAGATGATGCCGATAATCTTGATGGAAGGACAGCTTTTCACGTTGGAGGTGTAGCCAATTTTGGAATTTCCGAACTCTTTTCTGTTCAACCAGAACTCTTGTATTCAGCTCAGGGTGTAGAGCAAACTTTTGAAGGTGTTACAGGTAAAGTACAAGTTGATTACCTTAATTTGCTGGTTTTGGCTAAATTTATGATAGCTGACGGTTTAAGTATTCATGCAGGCCCACAAGTTGGTTTCCTATTATCTGCCAAAGCCAAAGGTGGTGAAGAGACCATGGATATTAAGGACGAACTTAAAGGAACCGATTTTAGTGGTGTCCTTGGCTTAGGTTATCAAATGGACTCTGGATTGAATTTCGGGGCACGCTACAATTTAGGATTCAGCAATATTGCAGATTCTGGCGAGGCTGACTTAAAGAATAATGTCTTCCAAGTTT
>Ga0098068_1000324_pt1 | contig 19531 bp, 13 predicted proteins | sample 26BtaG_FD_75059 | JGI IMG/M metagenome (GOLD analysis project Ga0098068, IMG submission 75059) | Marine viral communities from Cariaco Basin, Caribbean Sea - 26B_WHOI_OMZ_CsCl | ecosystem: Environmental > Aquatic > Marine > Oceanic | place: Caribbean Sea: Cariaco Basin | collected 2014-11-09 | reverse complement strand
TCTATTTTACTTTTATCGTATGAATTTTACTTTCAGTGAAGTTCAAACTTTTCGGATGGAAAATCTCAGCTATTTTCATTAATTTTGAATGTGTATAACTTAATTCAAAAACAATGGAAAATAAAGAAGTTTGGCTGAAAAGCCTAATCACAGCAACCCCACAAGAAGGAAGAGAATTAGCGATTACAATGGCTCGTAAATCCATTGCTGCCATTCAAACCGATCCTGAAATACGGAAGAAATTAAGAGCGGATTATGCGTCAGATACGGCACAGCTAATCGCATCTGCACAGATAATCGCTTTGGAGTTTCAAACCATAGCACAGGCCAACAACTATTGGAAATAATTCCATTTCTTTTAAGTAGAAACAGTTAATCTCATCGATTTCATTGATTTATATCGATTGAATAAGGAATTTCTGTTTTTTATTTTAATTGAATTTTCAGAATGAAAAGTGGACAAAACGGCTAAAAATTCATACTTTAGCCATCCAAAATTATAAACATATTTAAATCAAATAAAAATGAAAGAAGTAGTAATTGTATCTGCAGTTAGAACTCCAATTGGCTCTTTCTTAGGCGGATTATCATCTGTGCCTGCTGTCAAATTAGGATCTACTGCCATCAAAGTTGCATTGGATAAAATCAATTTAGACCCTTCGTTGGTACAAGAAGTATATATGGGAAATGTTCTTCAAGCTGGAGTAGGTCAAGCACCCGCTCGTCAAGCAGCTTTAGGCGCAGGAATTCCAAATACAGTTCCGTGTACAACGGTTAACAAAGTTTGTGCTTCGGGAATGAAGGCCGTGATCTTTGCAGCTCAAGCTATTAAATGTGGCGATGCGGATATCATCGTTGCAGGTGGAATGGAAAGTATGTCACAAACTCCTTTCTATAGTATGAATACCCGAACGGGAAACAAATTTGGGAATACGCAGTTGATTGACGGTATTTTCAATGATGGTCTTCAGGACGCGTACAACAAAGAAGCGATGGGAATTTCAGGAGATAAAACAGCTGAAAAACACGGAATTTCAAGAGAAGATCAAGATGCATTTGCTATTGAATCTTATACCCGTTCAGCCAATGCGTGGAAAGAAGGTCGTTTTAAAGAAGAAGTAGTAGCAGTTGAAGTTCCACAACGAAAAGGCGATCCGATTTTATTTAACGAAGATGAAGAATACAAGAACGTAAGTTTTGATAGAGTCCCTACTTTACGTCCGGCTTTCTCAAAAGATGGAACGGTTACAGCTGCCAATGCTTCCACATTGAACGACGGTGCTTCAGCGCTTGTTTTGATGTCGAAAGAAAAAGCTGACGAATTAGGAATTAAACCGTTGGCAAAAATCGTTTCGTATGGGGATGCTTCTCATGAGCCAGAATGGTTCACGACAGCACCCGCCAAAGCGGTTCCTTTGGCTTTAGGAAAAGCTGGGTTGAATGCTTCGGATGTAGATTTCTGGGAATTTAACGAAGCGTTTTCCGTAGTAGGAATTGTAAATACCAATATATTAGGACTCGATTCTAAAAAAGTAAATGTAAACGGTGGTGCCGTTTCTTTAGGTCATCCACTCGGTAATTCAGGTTCCCGAATTTTGGTTACGCTCATCAATGTTTTGAAACAAAACGGAGGGAAAATTGGAGGTGCTGGTATTTGTAACGGAGGAGGCGGTGCTTCAGCCATGATTATCGAAAACATCAATTAATTGAATAATAATAAAGTGAAATATAGAAAAGTACGTCTTCCTAGGCGTACTTTTTTTTTACTTCAAAACGTTAAACTGAGAAGGATCATTTTTTCAAATCCCAATTAATGCTATCTTTAATACATAAACTAAAAACGAAAGGGAATGAAATTATTAGATCAAAAAGTAGCAATCGTAACGGGTGGAGCATCGGGAATTGGTCGAGCTTGTGTGGAATTGTTTGTAAAAGAAGGCGCCAAAGTAGTCATCACGGATTTGAATGAAAATGAAGGCCAAAAATTGGCCGATGATTTAGGTGAAAACACCTTTTTTATCAAAGCCGACTCTTCTTCTGCAGCGGATAACAAAATGATTGTAGAAAAAACGGTTGAAAAATTTGGAGCACTTCATATCGCTGTGAACAATGCAGGAATTAGTGGTGAATCCAATACGGTTTCCAATATGTCGCCCGAAGGTTGGAATAAAGTAATTGCGGTGAATTTAAACGGAGTTTTTTACGGAATGCATTATCAAATTCCTGAAATCAAGAAAGTGGGTGGAAGTATCATCAATATGGCTTCAATCTTAGGTGCAGTTGGTTTTGAGAACTCTGCGGCATATGTTGCTGCAAAACATGGAGTGATAGGGTTAACCAAAACGGCGGGATGGGAATATGGAACCCAAGGGGTTCGCGTAAATGCGGTAGGTCCCGCTTTTATCAATACCCCTCTTTTGGAAGTTTTGGATTCAGAAACATTGAATTTCCTGAAAAGTCAACATGCGTTTCAACGATTGGGTGAATCGAATGAAGTGGCAGAATTGGTTTTATGGTTAGCCTCTGATAAATCTTCCTTTGCAACCGGAACCTATTATCCAATCGATGGAGGTTATCTCGCGAAATAAAAATCCTAAAAACTGAAATAAATACCTAAAAACCTTGTCATTGATTTCTTGACAAGGTTTTATTTTTGCTTACTTTTGTCTCAGAATTCACTTAACATGTACAAATCCGTCATTCGACCGTTGCTGTTTCATTTTGACCCCGAAAAAATTCATCATTTTACTTTTTCTATTCTTAAATTTTCAGCTAAAATCCCTGGAGTTTCTAGTTGGATGCGAAGTATGTATGTAGTGGAGGATAAACGATTGGAAAGAGACGTTTTTGGATTGAAATTTAAAAATCCAATCGGATTGGCAGCAGGATTTGACAAAGACGCGAAATTATACCAAGAGTTATCGCATTTGGGTTTTGGATTTATTGAAATTGGTACATTGACTCCACTTCCACAGCCTGGAAATCCTCAAAAAAGATTATTTCGACTGAAAAAAGACCAAGCGATTATCAATCGAATGGGTTTTAACAACGAAGGTGTAAAAAAAGCCGCAAAACGTTTACGAAAAAATAAGAACGTATTGATTGGGGGAAATATTGGTAAAAATAAAATGACACCCAATGAAGAAGCCATTCGTGATTATGAAATTTGTTTTGACGAACTTTATGAAGTCGTTGATTATTTTGTGGTGAATGTCAGCAGTCCCAACACACCCAATTTACGGGAATTACAAGACAAAAAACCACTAACGGAATTACTTCAAAGTTTACAGACCAAAAACAACTCGAAACCTAAAGCCAAACCCATTTTATTAAAAATCGCTCCCGATTTGACCAATAATCAATTAATGGATATCATCGATATTGTAAAAACCACAAAAATCGCGGGAATAATTGCAACCAACACAACCATTTCAAGGGAAAATTTAGAATCTGAAAATCAAAAAGAAGCAGGAGGATTAAGTGGGAAACCTTTGCGAGAGCGCTCGACCGAAGTCATTCAATTTTTGTCTGAAAAAAGTGAAAAAGCTTTTCCCATCATCGGTGTAGGCGGAATTCATTCGCCCAAAGATGCCCTGGAAAAACTGAATGCGGGTGCGTCTTTAATTCAACTTTATACCGGTTTTATTTACGAAGGTCCCACCCTTTTAAAAAATATTAATAAATCTATTTTGAAAATGGAAAAGTAAATTCTTTTATTTTCTCAAAATTGTCGTTCCGCTCGATTGGGCTTTGGGAAGAATGGTAATATCTGCCAACTGAACGTGTTCGGGTTGCATCACTGCAAAATAAATACTTTCCGCCACATCTTCTGCAGTCAAAGCTTCAAATCCCGAATAGGCTTGATTCGACCTTTGTTCATCGCCTTTGAAACGAACCATAGAAAATTCAGTTTCCACCATTCCAGGCGCAATATTGGTAACTTTAATGCCCAAGGGCAATAAATCCATTCGCATTCCTTGACTAAGTGCATCCACCGCAAATTTTGAAGCGCAATAAGTGGTTCCATTTGCATACACTTGTTTTCCTGCAATCGACGAAAGATTGACAATATGTCCTTTCCCAATGGGAATCATCAAAGGTAAAACCGCTTTACTCACATAAATTACACCTTTTACATTTCCATCAATCATCTGTTCCAAATCCTCTAAATCAGCTTCTTGAAATGAAGCCAAACCGTGTGCATTTCCGGCATTATTAATTAACAAATCTATTTTCCGAAAATGCGCAGACAAGGAATTAATTTGTTCAAAAACTGACTTTTTATCGCGCACATCAAAATTTAAAATTTGGACTTCGGTGTGCTTAGAAAGTTCTTCGGCCAATTCATTTAATTTCTCTTGTCTTCTTCCGCAAAGAATTAATTTAAAATCAGTTGCTAATTTTCGAGCCGTTGCTTTCCCAATTCCTGAACTTGCTCCCGTGATAAGTGCGATTTTCATAAAAAATATTTGAATTTATCCACAAATTTAAGAAGCTTTCACAATAGTTTGCTATTTTTGAAGGAAATCAAATAAAATGAAAAGAATTTTACTCCTTTCTTTGATTTTTAGTCTCTCCCTACTAAAAGCCCAAGATTATCATCAATATGTAAATCCGTTTATAGGAACAGGTGGACATGGACATACCTTTCCCGGGGCGACCTTACCCTTTGGAATGGTGCAGCTTTCGCCCGATACTCGCATTGACAACAGTTGGGATGGTGCCAGTGGTTATCATTATTCAGACACCACGATTTATGGATTTTCACATACACACCTCAGCGGAACAGGCGTTTCTGATTACGGCGACATTATGTTGATGCCCACCCTAGGTGTGGATAAAATTGAACCAGAAGAATACGCGTCATCATTTAGACATGCTACTGAAATAGCCTCTCCCGGATATTATGCCGTTCATTTGGATAAATACGCTATTGATGTGGAACTGACAACTTCTACGCGCGTAGGTTTTCACAAGTACACTTTCAATAAAGCTGGAAAAGCCCATATTATCTTGGATTTAAATCACAGAGATAAATTAACAGGTTCAAAAATAAGAATCATTGACAACCAAACCTTGGAAGTGTACAGAAAAAGTGAGGCGTGGGCACATAATCAACAAGTTTGGGCGAGGATCGAATTTAATAAAAACATGGATTTTGGGAAGATTTTAGAAAGTCAAAATTCAAGTCGTTTAGACCATATTAACCGAATTTTGGATGATGGATTAATTATTTCTAAAAATGTCCACAAAGGAGAAGAATTAATGGTCAAAGTATCTTTGTCGTTCACAGGATTTCATGGTGCGAAATTGAATGCAATGGAAATCAAAGATTGGGATTTTAACAACGTAAAAGCCAAAGCCGAAAAAGCATGGAACAAACAATTATCGAAAATCGAAGTTAATTCAAACGACAAAGACAAACTCATCATTTTCTATACGGCCCTTTATCACACCATGTTACAACCCAATATTGCGCAGGATGTAGATGGATCCTATATGGGTCGCGATTTTAAAGTTCATAAAACGGCCGGTTTTGACTATTATACCGTTTTCTCTTTGTGGGATACTTTTCGAGCCACTCACCCACTCTACACCTTGATTGAGCAAAAAAGAACGGTGGATTTTATCAATACGTTTATCAAACAATTCGAACATGGTGGACGTCTTCCGGTTTGGGAATTGGCTTCCAACGAAACCGATTGTATGATCGGCTATCATTCCGTTTCCGTCATTGCTGATGCGATGGTAAAAGGACTGAAAGGTTTTGATTACAGAAAAGCGTACGCAGCTTCGAAACATAGTGCCATGTTGGATCATTTGGGATTGGAAGCATACAAAGCGAATGGATTTATCTCAATCGAAGATGACCACGAAAGCGTTTCAAAAACCTTGGAATATGCGTACGACGATTGGTGTATTGCCCAAATGGCTTTGTTGTTAAATGAAAATGAAGAGTACGATTATTATATGCAGCGTTCTCAAAATTGGAAAAACATATTTGATTCCCAATCGAAATTAATGCGACCTAAGAAAAATGGCGCATGGTTATCTCCTTTTGATGGTCGTGAAGTGAACAACCATTATACCGAAGGAAATAGTTGGCAGTATTCATTCTTCGTTCCTCAAGACATACCCGAATTGATTGAATTCCATGGCGGAAATACAAGTTTTGAAAAAAAGTTGGACGAAATGTTTTCCCTTCCATCTGCAACAACGGGTAGAAATCAAGTCGATATCACAGGTTTGATTGGACAATATGCACACGGAAATGAACCGAGTCATCATGTTGCTTATTTGTATAACTATGTAGGGAAACCCGCAAAGACAAAGCAAAAAGTTCATTACATCATGGATAAATTCTATAAAAATGCTCCTGATGGATTGATTGGTAATGAAGATTGTGGGCAAATGAGCGCTTGGTATGTTTTGAGTGCAATGGGAATTTATTCCGTTACACCGGGGCAATTGGGATGGCAAACGACTGAACCTTATTTCGATGAAATAAAAATCAATTTTGAGGACGGAACTTCCCAAGTGATTACAAAAAAGACACCGAAAGAAACGTTAGAAAAACTCGGATTTGAAAAAGGAAAAAAATTAGAAACGGGAAAATACAATCAAATTATTCCGGTTCCTTATTTCGAATTTAAAAATCGTTCATTCACAGATAAAGTTTTGGTTACACTTAAATCTTTGAATCCAAAAGATAAAATTTACTATTACAGTGAAGATTCTAAAGAACCCAAAGAATACAAGCAACCGCTTTCAATAATGGAATCAAATACTTTGTATGCTTTCATAAAAAGAAATGACGAGGTGAGTAATACTGTAACTGCTGATTTCTACAAACGTCCAAATCATTACAGCATTCAACTAAAATCAAAGGTTCATCCACTTTATACCGCCGAAGGTCCAGAAGCTTTGTTGAATGGAATTAAAGGCGATGTAAATTGGCGAAAAGGAGATTGGCAAGGCTATCAAGGAACCGATTTTGAAGCAATAATTGATTTAAAAGCTCCTACCGATATCTCTTCTGTTTCGGCCAATTTCCTGCAAGACGCACGTCCTTGGATTTTAATGCCAAAGAAAATATCGGTTTATACATCGACTGACGGAAAGAATTTTAAATTAATGGGTTCAGCAGAAAGTTCTACCCATCCAGTAGATGAAAAAGTTCAAATAGAAACCTTGAAAGTGAAGGAAAAAACCAAGAATATTCGGTATGTAAAAGTAGTTGCCGAAAATTTCGGAAAATTACCTGAAAGTCATATCAGTGCAGGTGAGCCCGCTTATATTTTCATAGATGAAATCACGATTGAGTAAATGATTTCTTTTCATTGAATAAAAAATCCTTTTCAAATTCTAAATACAGCGTTTTAAAAGGATTTTTTAGTGAAATGTAGATATAATCTCTTGATTTTCTACCAATTCAGAACGATTAAACCTTATCTTTTTTGTAGATTTGAGAGATAAAATGACTCAAAAACTACAATTATGACTTCTGAAATACTTTCTAAAGATGAACTTTCAAAAATGAAAGGCATCTTTAACCACAACTCCTTTGACAACCATGAACAGATTGTGTATTGCCACGACAAAGACACGGGTTTAAAAGCCATCATCGGTATTCACAACACGGTATTAGGACCAGCCTTGGGTGGAACTAGAATGTGGAATTACAACAATGAATCAGAAGCACTGAATGACGTTCTCAGGCTATCACGCGGAATGACGTACAAAAGTGCGATTTCAGGATTGAATTTAGGTGGTGGAAAAGCAGTGATAATTGGCGATGCAAAAACTCAAAAAACCAAGGAGTTGATGTTGAAGTTTGGAGAATTTGTAGATTCTTTGGGCGGAAAATACATTACAGCCGAAGATGTCGGAATGGCGACTTCGGATATGGATTTACTTCACACCGTAACCTCTCATGTCACAGGATTATCCGAAGAATTGGGTGGAAGAGGAAATCCTTCACCTGTTACTGCGCATGGGGTCTATATGGGAATGAAAGGAGCTGCGAAATTCGCGTATGGAAAGGATTCGTTGGAAGGGAAAATCATTTACATTCAAGGAATTGGAAATGTAGGAGAAGCTTTGGTTTCAGAACTAAGTAAAGAAGGTGCGACGGTTTTTATTACCGACATTAACCGAGAGCGATTGGAAGAAGTTCGAGATAAATACCAAGTGAATTTTTACGAAGGCAATAATCTGTATGCAGAGAAAATGGATATTTATGCACCCTGCGCTTTGGGAGCAACAGTGAACGGAACAACCATTCCGCAAATGCAGGCGAAAATTATTGCAGGTTCCGCCAATAATCAATTGGAAAATGAATCGATTCATGGAAAAATGCTGAAAGACAAAGGAATTGTTTATGCACCTGATTTTTTGATTAATGCGGGAGGATTGATTAATGTATATGCAGAAATCCATAATTTCAGTAACGAAGACATCAAACAGAAAACCGATAATATTTACAATACAACTTTGGAAATTCTAAACAATGCGGAACAGCAAGGAATCACTTCCTATCAAGCGGCACACGATATCGCGCTGGCACGAATTGACGCAAAAAAGAAGGAAAAGTAAAATAGCAATTTGCTGAATTTCATTAAAAATTATTGACTAATTTCTCAAGAAGTTCAGATTTTAATTCATTGAAAGTATTTCAGCAGATTTTTTGGTCTATTTTTTGACTCGTGAATAAACAAATTGGAATTAAATTTTGGATTCAAACCTTTCCTTTTTTGTTATGATTTTCTAATTGAAATTTTTCCTTATGAAAAAATATACCCTTTTAATACTTATCCTAAGTTTTACATTCACCATGGCTCAAAATACATTTGATTATTCTTCCGAATGGAAAAAAATAGAAAAATTAGAAACAAATGGACTCAATAAAAGTCTTTTGCCCCTTGTTCAAACTATCTATCAACAGGCAAAAAAAGACCAAAATTCAGAGCAACTGATTCGCGCCCTTTTTTACCAATCCAAAATTCTTCAATCCACTTCCGACAATGAAAATATCGAGGTTGAAATCATTCGAAATTTTGAAAATGAAATTCAACACGCAAAAGGAACGGACAAATCTTTTTTGGAATCTATTTTGGCAGAATTGTATGCCAATTATTACGAATCCAATAGTTGGACAATAATGCGTAGAACGGAAACCGAAGAAAAAACAACCGATGATTTTCGGTTTTGGACCCGGAAAAGTTTTCAGCAAAATATTAATGAACTTTATTTGAATTCAATTAAGGGCGATAAATCTTTGAAAAGTGAATCCATTGAGAATTGGAAATATCTTCTTCTTGAAGTTCCAGAAACCCATGAATTTCGACCTACATTGTATGATTTCTTAGCCTATAGAATCATTGATTATTTTCAAAGTGAAACCAATTCCTACACCCGATCAACTTTTGATTCAGAATATGAAGAATTTAAGAAAAATACAATTACTCAAATCTTTACCGATTTAATTTCTTTTCATTCATCTAAAAATCAAACAAGCGCCACAGCTTATAACGAATTGAAATTCTTGCAATTCAAAAAATCAGATATGCCAGATGATGAATTCGAAAAAAAATTAATTCAATTAAGTGAAAAATATTCTACCAATTCATTTACGCCGTATATCTTGATGGAGTTGGCAATGTATTATCAAAATAAATCCAATGGAATGGCTGAAAAGGATTTTGCAAAACGAAAAGAAAACCTTGAAAAATCAATCCATTATTTAGATCAAATTATTACCAAAACTCCAAAAACGGATATGAGTAATCAAGCGGAAAACATGAAAAAACAGATTCATGCGCCTGATTTTGGTATTCAAATCGAAAAATACGTTTCGCCCAATTTGAATGTTCCAATCGTGATTTCGCACAAGAATTTGAATACACTTTATTTCAAAGTTTTACGATTCAATGATTCCAAACAAAATGTACTGAACGATTACCGGTATGCCAAGGAAAATGAAAAACAAAAACAACTGAATGCGATTTTAAGTAGTTTCCCCTTAGAAACGGAGTTCGCTATCGATGTAAAGAACTTTGACGACTATCAATCCCATTCCACTTTAGCCAAAATAAACCCCTTAAAAGCAGGACAGTATTTGGTACTCGTTTCCAATAATTCCGACTTTAAAATCAATGAGGATTTTGTGTTGAAATATCAAAATATGAATGTTTCCACGTATTCCGTGGTATTTAGAGACGTTTCATTTTTGATCACAAATAGAGAAACGGGTTTACCTGTTACACATAAAAATGTGGACGTTTTTGAAGATGTAAATAATAAAACTAAGAAAGTTGAAACTGTAAAAACAGACGAATTTGGACTGGCTAAAATCAGCAGATCTACCTCTCATTATAAATATTTACATTTAAAAATTGAAGGAGAAGAAATCGCATATTCCACCTACTTTTATGGAAGAGAAACCGAGAACGAAAAACGAACCGGCGTCATTTCTCAAATCTTTACCGACCGTGCCATTTATAGACCGGGACAAACCGTTTATTTTAAAGTTATTCATTACCAAATCGATAAAGACGAATCCAAAACCGTATTAAAAAACTACCAAACCAATGTGAGTTTAATGGATGCAAACCATAAACTCGTTACTAATCTATCCCTTGTCACCAATGAATTCGGTTCTGTTTCCGGTGAGTTTGTTTTGCCTGCAGGCGGTTTGACAGGAGAATTCAGCATAAAAGACACCAACAGTAATTCGTATTATTTCAGTGTTGAAGAATACAAACGTCCGAAATTCGAAGTGAAATTCGATAAAGTAGAAGACCTATTTAAATTAGATGAAGAAGTAATTTCCAAAGGAAAAGCAATTGCCTATTCCGGTGCCAATATCGACAATGCAAAAGTGGCATATCGCGTATATCGCCAAGCGCTTTATCCGTACAGACCTTGGTGGATGAGGGATCGTTTTCCATCAAGTGAACCTGCAGAAGAATTAATAAACGGTGAAACAATAACGGATTCCGATGGGAATTTCAAAGTGATTTTTCAAGCAAAACCTGCGCCAGCCAAAACAAATGACGCAACTCAAAAATCACCACGCACTTATACCTATCGCATTGTAGCTGAAGTAACCGACATCAATGGAGAGACCCATTCGTCCGAGCAATCCATTACCGTGGGCGATTTACGTTATCGATTGGAAATTCCATTGAACGATAAAATCGAAATTACCACATTTGATTCGTTAGTGATTCAAACCCAAAATTTAAACGGTGAATTTGCCGCTGCAAAAGGAAAAATTACGTTGACCAAAATCAATCCCCCTCAAAGAGTTTTACGGGACTCTCCTCTGCCCCCCACAGATTATCAAATTTATTCCAAAGAAGAATTCATCTCTTATTTTCCACATGAAGCGTATGGCGATGAAAACCAAAAGGAAAACTGGAAGCAAGAAAAGCCTGTTTTAGAGGAAAGTTTTGATACCAGAAAGTCAAAAATAATTTCCATCAAATCTAAAAAATGGAAAGAAGGGTATTACATTCTCAAAGGATTTATTGTCGATGGAAAAGATACAATTCCTACGGAAAAACTTATTTATCTGTATAATAACCGTAAAAAAGATCCGGTTGATAATGAAATATTCTCCATTCAATTGGACCAAGAAAAATACAAACCTGGCGATGTAGCCATAATAACAATTGCATCTGCAACAAAAGATTCCGAAGCTTTGATTCAACTCGAAGTGGATGGGAAAATTGTGAAAACAGAAAAATTGAAATTAAATAATTCGTATAATTCTTTTCAGATTCCAATCAAAGAAGAATACAGAGGAAATGTTTTTGTCCATTATTACTTCGGAAAATTCAATACGGCACAAGCTGGAAAGCTAACTATTTACGTTCCCCACGAAGATTCTTCTTTGAAAATTACAGCGGGAACGTTGCGTGATAAATTACAGCCTGGACAAAAAGAAGTATGGGAATTAACCATCAGCGGAAAGGACAAAGACAAAGTGATGGCAGAGATGTTGACCACCATGTATGACGCTTCTTTGGATCAATTCCGTTCGAATTCTATTGATTTTCCTACGCTATTGTCAACCAATTACTCCCGAATTTCAGCATGGGATGCAAATCCAAGTTTTGGTATAACCTCTTTTAATTCATTGATTACAAATCCGATATTTAACTTTCAAGCATACAATTCTCTTGCATTCAGCAAATTAAATTGGTTTGGTTTTTATTTTGGACTAGTACAAAAGGACTATATGGTTTACAATAGTGCGGTAGAAATCTCTTCCAGTAGAAATAAAGTTATGTCAGCGCCCATGGCAAAAAACGCAGAAATTGATAGCGCAGAAGGACTAGGAGAAATTGCATTCGAAGCAGTTGCTGATGCAGGAGGTCAAGGAGAAATCGCAAAGGAAGAGCCTTCCAAACTCGACCAAGTTGTCGCCAGAAAAGCATTGCAAGAAACTGCTTTCTTCTATCCGAATTTACGAACAGATGAAAAGGGAAATATCAAAATCCAATTTACAGTTCCTGAAAGTTTAACTGCTTGGAAGTTCATGGCAGTGGCGCACACTCCGGAAATGAATACGGGCTATTTCACTCAAACCGTAGTAACCCAAAAAGATTTGATGGTCGTACCCAATCCTCCGCGATTTTTACGTGAGGGTGACCACATTACTTTCTCATCCAAAATCATCAATCTTTCTGATAAAGAATTGAAGGGTCAAGCGAAATTATTACTGTTTGACGCCTTCACCATGCAGCCTGTGGATGTTGAATTTGGAAATACAAACGCCACTCAGAATTTCACCGTTGTTAACGGAAAAAGTGATGAAGTTTCATGGGATTTAAAGATTCCAACGAATCATCAAGCAATTGTATATCGTATTGTCGCTTCGGCCGGTGATTTTTCAGACGGTGAAGAATCTGCCTTACCGATTTTGAGTAACCGAATGATGGTGACTGAAACCATGCCAATTTCCGTTCGAGAAGGTCAGACTAAAACGTTCACTTTTGACAAATTAAAAAATAATTCATCGAATACGTTAGAGAATTTCAAATTGACATTTGAAATGACAACCAATCCTATTTGGTATGCGATTTTCTCTTTGCCTTATTTGAGAGAATATCCGTACGAATGTTCTGAACAAATATTTGCTCGATTGTATGGGAATTTAATTTCACAGCATTTAGTCAATTCCAATCCAAAAATAAAAGCCGTTTTTAACGATTGGAATCAGAAAGGAGAATTGAAATCCAAGCTGGAACAAAATCAAGAATTGAAAGCATTATTATTGGAAGAAACACCTTGGGTTCGTCAATCTGAAAGTGAAGAGGAGCAAATGAAACGAATTGCAGTTTTATTTGATTTGAATCAAATGTCCAATGAGCTGAGTGAAACCTTCCGTAAACTTCAAAGTAAACAATCTTCCAATGGAGGTTTCCCTTGGTTTGAAGGTGGAAATGACAGTCGATACATCACGACGCACATCGTTTCTGGATTTGGACATCTTCAGAAAATGGGAATTAATTTGGAAAATAATTTGGGTATAAATCCTAAAAACATTTTGAGCAAAGCAATTCAATACATCGATTCTGAAATGGAAAAAGAGTACGATATTTATGTGAAAAATACTAAATTTCCACCCTCCAAATTCAACGGAATTCAGTATATGTATGCGCGTAGTTATTTCTTAAAAGAATACCCTCTAAGTAAAAAGGGAAATAAAATTCGTGAATACTTTTTAAAGGAATTGGACAAAGATAAGTTCGACCATTCCTTGCAAATTCAGTCCATGTTGAGTATGATTTTCTATCGATACGGTGAAAAGTCGAAAGCAGAAAATTTGTTGAAGTCCATCAAAGATAATGCTGTGGAAAGTGACGAGATGGGAATGTATTGGAAATCCAATCAATCGGGATGGTATTGGTATCAAGCACCGGTTGAAACGCAAGCTTTACTAATCGAAGCGTTTGATGAAGTTTTGAAAGATACTGAAAGTGTGGAAAGCATGAAAGTTTGGTTATTGAAGAATCGTCAAACCAAACAATGGCATTCTACAAAAGCTACAACCGAAGCGGTATTTGCACTTCTATCTACTGGAAAAGATTGGATGAGTTCAGAAGATGGAATTTCCGTGAAAATTGGTAATGAAGAATTGGATTTAAAAGATTTGGAAAAAGGACCTCAAAGTGGAACGGGTTATGTGAAAACTTCATGGACGAAAACGGAAATCAAACCGGAAATGGCTAAAGTAGAAGTACATAAAACATCGCCTGGTGTTGCTTGGGGTGCTATGTACTGGCAATATTTTGAGGATTTAGATAAAATCACGGATGCCAATACAAACGTTCGTTTCAAAAAAGAATTATTCCTAAAAAAGAACAGCAGCAAAGGACCCATTTTAATAAAAATAACCGAAAACACACCGATTCAGATCGGTGATTTGGTGACCGTTCGATTGGAAATTCAAACTGATAGAGACATGGAATTTGTTCACATCAAAGATATGCGAGCCAGTGGATTTGAACCAACAAATGTGATGTCAAGCTACAAGTGGAAAGATGGATTGGGGTATTATGAAAGTACACGTGATGCTGCCACCAATTTTTTTATCGATTATTTGCGAAAAGGAACTTATGTGTTTGAGTACGATGTTCGGGCTAATAATTCAGGAAAATTTTCAAATGGAATTACAACGTTGCAAAATATGTATGCGCCGGAGTTGAGTGCACACAGTGAAGGAATACGCGTGGAAATTAAATAAATCCAAACCGCATTGTGGCAACCGCTTATTTGTGATTAAAAAAAATAAGTATTTTTGATGACTCAATTAACCATCATGACGCAGACTGAAAATTTTGAAATACTTAACCAAGAAGTCAAACCAGGAGAAACAAAAACCGTTCATTTAAAAATAGCACAATTGCATGATATGACGGATTTAAACATTCCGATTATTGTATCTCATTCCTCCCAAAAAGGACCGGTTATTCTTTTCTGTGCAGGATTGCATGGCGATGAAATCAACGGAACTGAAATTGTACGTAAATTAATTAATTCAAGAATTAATCAACCCAAAATAGGAACCATCATCTGTATTCCCGTTGTGAATGTTTTTGGATTTGTTAATCAATCCCGCGAATTTCCAGATGGGAGAGATTTAAACCGAGTTTTTCCTGGAAGTGCAAACGGTTCGTTGGCCAGTCAGTTTGCGTATAATCTGATGGAAAACATTGTTCCGAAAGTCGATTATGTCGTCGATTTTCACGCAGGTGGACGAAGTCGATTCAATGCGCCTCAAATTCGAATTGAGGAAAATAAACCGGAATTGGAAGAAATGGCGGCGGCATTTAATGCTCCCTTTTTATTGTATTCCAAAAATATTGAAGGTTCTTTCCGTCAATCTTGTGATTCTTTGGGTGTGAAATATTTGTTATTTGAAGGAGGTAAATCACTGGACATCAATCAATATGTAGCCGAACAAGGAGTTGAAGGCGTAAAACGATTTTTGAAATATTTGGGAATGTTGAACGATGAGTTTGAAGCGCAAGAAGGTGATAAATCCATGATTTACATTGAGCAAACCACTTGGTTACGCGCCGAATCTTCCGGTTTATTTCAAAGTATTGCGCACGTTGGTTCCTTTGTGGTTGAAGGTCAAACATTGGCTTGGATCACCGGCCCTTTTGGATTTATGGAAACTCCCGTTTTGGCTCCGACAAATGGGTATATCATCAATGAAAATCAAACTTCCATAGTTTTCCAAGGCGATGCTATCTTCAATCTGTCGAGTAAATTGAAGAATGTAGAGACTTTCTAAAATCGACTTCTCTCCTACTTAGAATTGATTGATTGTTTTTTTAATCGCAACTAATTTAGTCATCAAACCTTCGAAATATTTCAAATCGAGCATATTGGCTCCATCGCTCTTTGCTGTGGATGGATCAAAATGAGTTTCTATGAAAATTCCGTCTGCTCCTACAACAATTCCAGCTTTGGCAATGGTTTCAATCATATCCGGACGACCACCCGTCACACCCGATGATTGATTCGGTTGTTGCAAAGAATGGGTAACATCGAGAACGGTGGTTGCAAATTCTCTCATGGTTGGAATTCCGCGGTAATCCACAATCATATCTTGATATCCAAACATAGTTCCTCGGTCGGTTACCATTACATTTTCATTGTTTGAATCCAATACTTTCTGAACCGCATGTTTCATACTTTCAGGACTCATAAACTGTCCTTTTTTAAGATTTACGGTTTTACCCGTTGCGGCTGCAGCAACCACCAAATCGGTTTGACGAACTAGAAAAGCAGGGATTTGCAAAACATCTACATATTCTGCAGCCATTGCTGCATCTTCGTTCGTATGAATATCCGTAACCGTTGGAATGTTAAAAGTTTCACCCACTTTTCGAAGAATTCGCAATGCTTTTTCGTCGCCAATTCCCGTAAAACTATCAACTCGGGAACGGTTTGCTTTTTTGAAAGAGCCTTTAAATACATAAGGGATTTCTAATTTATCGGTAATTCTTACCAATTCTTCTGCAATTCGAAGGGCCATTTCTTCTCCTTCGATCGCACACGGCCCTGCAAGGACAAAGAAATTACCGCTGTTTAAATGTTTGATTTGAGGTATGTTGCGTAAATTCATATTTTTAATGTTTTGAAAGTATTTCTTGAAATCCAATTGAATTCGGAATGCAAATTTACGAAAAAGCGAAGGAATTCATTCACAATTCAAATACACATGGAATTAATCTACCATCGTATTCAAAATCAAATCGATATCCTCTTCGGTTGCATCGGGATTTATAAAACAAAACCGAGCGACTGTTTCACGCACACCGTTGATTTTCCATTTGGTTGGAGCAACAAAGAACAAACCTTCTTTCAGGTATTTAAACGTCCAATTCTTATAATCTTCGGCTTCCCAACCGATTCTTTTGAATAAAACGATACTTAATCCCGGTTCTCTGACCAATTCCAATTTTGGATGAGAATTTATTTTATCGGCTGCCATCTGTGCCAATTTAATGTCCCACTCAATCGCTTCTTTGTATCGATCGACTCCATGCATTGCCAACGAAAACCAAAGCGGTAAGCCACGAACACGACGGGTTAACTGCACTTGGTAATCCGACGGATTGAATCCATTGGCTTCGGTTTCTTCGAATATCTCGAGATAAGATGCTTCTTGTTTATGAACGGATTTCGCGAATTCAGGATCACGATAAATAATCGCACCACAATCATAAGGCGAAAACAACCATTTGTGCGGGTCGATGGTGATGCTATCCGCTTTATCAATTCCTTGGAACAAATGTTTCACAGAATCGGCTAAAAGCGCTGCACCTCCGTAAGCGGCATCGACGTGCATCCACAAATTGTATCTTTTTGCGATCTCAGCAATTCCTTTCAAATCATCGACAATTCCTGCATTGGTTGTCCCTGCGGTGGCAACGATACAAAAAAGGCGTTGACGATCTTCTGGATTCAATTCCAATATTAATTTTTTAGCTTGTTCTCCCGTTAATTGATCGTCGGTTGGAATCAAAACAATTTCTGCATCGATTATTTTAGCCATGGCAGCGACCGACGAATGGGATTCTGCTGAAGCGAGAATAATTCCTTTCGTATATTTTTTATCCGGATTTTTTGAACGCCAACTCTCACGCGCAACAATAATCGCTGAAAGATTGGCCAAAGTTCCGCCCGATGTAAATACGCCAAAAGCACCCTTTGGCAAACCGGTTAATTTCACCAACCATTCCATTGCTTGATTTTCGGCGAAAATTCCACCGGCACCTTCCAACCAATACGATCCATGAATCGCAGAAGCAGCAGTTACTAAATCAAACAAAACAGCAGCACGAGCGGGAGAAGCAGGAACAAATGCCAAATGACGTGGATGATCAATCGACATAATATTTTTGGATAAAATATTTCTCCAGATTTCCAATGCTTTTTCACCCCCAATCCCTTCGGCCGTAATCGTCTCACCTACCAATTCTTTTAATTTCGATTCCGACTCTACAAATCCCAAATGCGGACTGGATTGAGTCAATCGGTTTAAAGTGTATTTGGTTACATCCAAGGTCATTTCTACCAAATCAATGTCGATTCTATTGCTCATATTTAAATAGTATGGACTACAAAGATACAATTAACACTTAAATAAAGGATAAATTAGTGTTTTAATAAATACAGGAAATTGTGAGTTAACTCAATTCTAAAATTCCTAACCCAGCCTGGTTTAATTAGAATATATGTAACTTTACGAAAATTTAAATTAGATGAAAACAATCATAAATTTTCTTATTACAGGACTTATCGTATTTATTTTAGCCTATTTATTGCCAGGCGTTACTGAAGTTAGTTTTTGGGGCGCACTTGTAGTTGCTTTGGTTTTGGGAATATTGAATATTTTCATTCGACCGCTCTTGGTTTTCTTTACATTACCTGCTACAATTGTGACGTTTGGCTTATTTTTATGGGTAATTAATGCGCTTATTATTTTATTGGCAAGTTGGTTATTGAAAGATTTTTTCCATGTCGATGGTTTCTGGTGGGCACTTTTATTCGCATTCTTAATGTCCATCATCCAATCGGTTGCAGGCTATGAGAAAAAAGAGAATAAAAGACTAAGGTAATTGCGTATCCACTAGTCCAATTTATCTAAAAAAAGCCATCCAACAAAATCTAATTCGTTGGATGGTTTTTTATCTATTTTAATTTAGAGCTTTCAGGGGAATGCTGTATCGGTTGAATACTAAGCTTTTATAAAGATTATCAAAGAAGTCAGGAAACGATTTGGTAACGGTGCCTGTTGCATTAAATTCCAATATGTTTCCGCATGGCTCATTACAAATGTAAAAAAAAATACATGCATAACATAATTGTTATTTAAGTTATCCCAGATTTTTTTACGCCTGCTTTCTGATCGTTTTGCTGGCACGGAGTTAAAAGGCGCTTATATATATAAAATAATACGCCCATATCCGTAAGCCGGAAATCACTCTTTTATTAATTTGAATAAGGTTTTTACACCAATGTTTTTTCCTACTATCTCCAATATCATTCTGGTCCTCATAATACTCCAATTCTCTAATTACTAATGCGGTAGGTTCTCCTTCCTTAGTGCCTTCCATATAGATATAACATTTGTACCAGTTGTTATATTTGTCGTAATCGTACTTGTAATAAGTAGATACAGGTAACCCCAAATCCTGATATTCTTTAGGTACATAATCTCTTTGTATGATACTTCCGTATTCATCATAATGAAATACCGTGTTTTTAGTTACCTGAAAATCACCGCCTACATATCGCTTCATCTTAGTGATATAGTCTTTAGTTGGATGGTACGTAAATTCATGCGTAGCAAGTTTATCACCACAACCGAAAAAACCGCTTTTGTTAATCTGTCTTTTAAATCATACTCATATGTAAAATGCAAATCCTCGCAGAAACAGCTGTTATTTCTTTTTAAGATGCCCAATTGCAAAGGACAGATTTATTCCTTTTCTCCTAAATA
>Ga0098068_1000312_pt1 | contig 19991 bp, 26 predicted proteins | sample 26BtaG_FD_75059 | JGI IMG/M metagenome (GOLD analysis project Ga0098068, IMG submission 75059) | Marine viral communities from Cariaco Basin, Caribbean Sea - 26B_WHOI_OMZ_CsCl | ecosystem: Environmental > Aquatic > Marine > Oceanic | place: Caribbean Sea: Cariaco Basin | collected 2014-11-09 | reverse complement strand
GATTAGTCATGATTCAAGGCTTAATCAATTTTGCGGATTTTGAAACGCTCGGTAAAAACTCCGATAATGCATTAGATGCTCATAGACAACTTACTCAGGAAGCTGGAGAAGAATTTTCAGATGAAGAAGAGTCTAATATGAAGACCGTTTTTAATGTCATCAATGCATATCCCATTGGTGTTCAAGCGACTATGCAAGTGAACAGTGGTACAACACAACATGCTTGGATGGCTTTAGATAAAAAATACTTAACATCAGCTCATTTGGTTTCTGCGCTTAAACATAAAACCCTATCTTCGGAAGAGTTTGTAGTTCTAGGTATCTTAGATGCTATACCTGATAGATTTGTTAAGGAAGATGCAAAAGATTTAGAGAAGTTCAAGGACAATCTAGTTAAAGCAAACCCTTTCTTTCATGCTCTTTTTTCAATGAGTGATGCTTACAAAGAAATTATTGGAAGGCCTGATGATTTTTATGGAATAACTCCAATCTCTATTTTCAGAGTGATGAGAGCTAAAATAGACAATTAAGAGTTATAACCCAGCCTCACACTTAACCCGACTCTGATAGCCACTCCCTGATAGGTCGTGGCTGACCTCCATCACCATCCAATCATGCGCATCGATATAGTCCCGAAAGCCCGATACTTTAACTGTCGCTTCCGCGATGATATCCGGACGACCTACTGCAAACTGTAATTCAAACTCTGCCACCTGCCTATCTTGCTGCTTGGCCTTTGCCTTGGCAGCCTTAGTCGCTTCCGACTTATTCTTAGCCACCTTAGTAATCACAGAGGACTTGTCTTCGGGTAGGGTATCTACTTCGCTGACTGTGCCAGATGCGTCTACTTTGATATGCTTTATCTTGGCGGTCTTGCGGTCGCGGTAGCTTGCGATGGTCTCATCATAGTCACTGGTACGATCCGCACGGCGATAGCGGTGACTGTCACCACTGGCACGGGTGATGCTGATCTCACCCAAATCTTGACCGGATGCGGTCTTGCCATTGGCAGTGGGTTTGATGATTAGGTGAGCGTTTTTGATACTGACAGATAAATCGTTTTGTTTGGCCAATCGCGTGAGCAGGTTTAAATCAGACTCCCGTGTTTGGTCCACATGCTCAAAGGTGATCGCGGCGGTGGTGTCATCTATTGATAGTGTGAGGCTGTGGCGCGCGGCGACTTTGCCCGCGATGTCATTGAGCGTAATGTCATGATAGCTCTGACTGCGCTTGGCCTTGAGCGTGCTTTTCATATCAGCAGCCTTCGCCCGTATCTGTATCTGGTCAGGCGTGCCGCTGTGCTCTGCCTCATCAATAGTAAATTCACCTTTATATACTAGCTCACCGCTGTAGGGCATGCCCAGCCATAGCTGTATGGCGTTACCCTCGGTCGGTAGTGGCATCCGACCATCGGTATCATCTAGCGTCAGTGTCAGCTCATCGGACTCCAGACCGCGCTTGTCCATCATGGATAGACTGACTAAGCGGCGGCTAATCTCAATGGTTTGGTCGATGCCCGCGATTTCTATGGCAAATAAGTGCATGGTCAATATAACCCTTAAAAATAATAATCTGTGGTCAGTGTGGCGATATTGTCCCGCTGCAAGTCGTCTTGTAGCTTGAGCGCCACACTAAATTCGACTTTGCGCGGTGTGCCATCGGCATTTAAGTATGTGCGTGTCTCACTAATCTCTGTGATGTAGCACATACCAAAGTAATAGCCCGTCCCATCCATGAGCGCGTATAGCTCTCCAGTCGCCGCCATATCTCGCAAAATATCTAGGGTTAAATGATTGTCAGTAATCTCTGGGTACAAGATACCAGGTAGGGTGATGCTGTCATTATCCTGCCCTAGATACTGCATACGCGGACGGATGCCGACGGTATTGCCCGTGGCATAACGATAAGATGAGCGGCGCTCGATACTGTCAAAGGCGGTACCAAGCGTCTGAAATACGAATAAGCCAAGACTTGCTAACATAACTGATCCTTAATCTATATCCGATAAACGACTGCGGAAACGTGCGTCAGCGTCACGCTGCAAGCGCTCCATCTCACGACGTACCATCTGTGCAGTGGTCTGTGGGTCAGTAGCCCCATTGATATTAATGGTGATAGCGCCCATGCTCATCGCGGCGCTACTGCCACGGCTGCCCATCGTCGCGCTATTGGGTAACACGGTGCGGCGGCGGTCAAGGTTAATTGGAGGCTGGGTGATGATACCGTCGTTGCTGTTGCCAGTGCGCTTGATGTAGCGCCCCGCGCCTGTGATGGTGTCGAGGTTGATGGGGGAATGATTGGCCATCAGCTTGGTGACCTTGCTCATTGCATTGAAGGGCATTTTGGCAAGGCCAGTGATACCGTTAGCAAGACCATGCATCATAAAGCCGCCATAGCTTGCAAATACACGGCTGGGTGAATGAATCCCTAGTAGTCCGGTAAAGGTGCTTTTGATACGACTGCCCACGCTTTTGATACCGTCAACGACTGATTGTGCCTTACTGATAATGCCGTTTTTTAGCCCTGCTAGCATGTTTGCACCATACTGGGTGAACTTAGCCGTTAAACCAGATAGATATGGCCATACGGCGGCAAAAGCACGAATAAACAATCCAGCAGGGCTAAAGCTCAGTAACGTTGCTATTAATGATCCAATGCCGCCGCTGAATAGAGATTTTATTTGTGCCCATAGTTGAGTAACAGTATTTGTCAGCGCTGTCCATGCCGCTTGCATGACTGATAACAAGCGTGCACCAAAGCCTGTGACGAAGTTGATAACAGCCATGATGCCATTGGTAAATGCGGTACTAATAAATGTCCATAGTTGAGATACGGCTGTAATGACCGCTGTCCAAGCTATTTGTAGCGTCGATAACAGACGTGCACCAAAGCCTGTGACGAAGTTGATAACAGCCATGATGCCATTGGTAAATGCGGTACTAATAAATGTCCATAGTTGAGATACGGCTATGGCTAATGCGGTGACACCATTAGTAAACGCATTTTTAATATTAGTCCATAGAGTTGTTGCGCCATTTACTAAGCCGCCAATGAAGCTACTCCATGCTGCTTTGACACTGTTTATCCATTGGCTAAGCACTGTATTTATCGTGGCAGTAGCATTATTCCAAGTATTAACAATCCAATTGATACCGTAGTCCCAAGCGCTGCAAGCTAGGTTCCATAAATCACTGATAATCTGTGGTATAGAGGTCAACAATAAAGCCCAGCCACGTACCACAGCGGCAATGAAGTCAATCATCATAAATAACAGCGTACCGATGGCGTAACCAAGCGCCTTGCCTACGGCTGATACTTTTGCCATCGTTTCAGCTGAGAAGTTAAGCGGCGTAGCCATCTCTTTAATCGTACCTACTAGAGCATCAAAAATAGGTTTTAAGGCTTCGATAATCGGTTTAAAGGCGGCAAATGTTTCGGTCATCGTCTGCTTGATGGGCGCTAATCCATCGCTTATTCCTATCCACAATCCACTAAAGAATGCCTTTATTGGCTCCCAATATGTGTAAATAAACAGCGCGGCGGCGGCAATCGCCATAATACCTAACGTAATTGGGTTGAACAGCGTGGCAATACGTAATGCCATTAGCACCGTTTTAATCTTAGTGAATGCTGCACCAATCATAGCCATTGGCGCTAATGTGGTGGGCAGTCCTAACGTAACCAATGACGCCCTTAATAATGCCATAGGTCCTAAGATGGTTAGCATAATCGCACCAATACCACCGATCACCACAGCGCCAATGGCCAACGTAGCAAACAGCTTGCCCAGTACTGACATTAACTTTGGATTTTCATTGGCAAACTCAGTCATACGCTGAATAATCTTGGTCATTGATTGCAAGAAGTCGCGCAAGGCTTCGCCATTAGTATCGAATAAAGCAGTACGAAAAGCATCAATCGCGCTGGTTGTCGCTGCCCAGTCGCCCATCGTGTTGTCGCTCATGGTATTGGCGACATTAGCGGCTTCACCATTTGCAGATTGTAGCGTGGTAACCATCTTTTGCAGCTCACCGTTACCGGCTTGATCGACTAATACTTTCATGGCGTTACTGGCTTCAACGCCTGATATATCAGAAAATAATGACATCTGTTCAGCATTGCCTAAGTTTTTGGTTTGCTCATAGACATCTTTTAAAATGTCTGGCATAGGACGTAAGTTGCCAGCAGAATCAGTAGCGCTGATACCAAGTTGCTGCATGGCTGCAGCTGCTTTTTTTGGTGGTGATGCCATGCGTAGCATAATGGCACGTAGTGCGGTACCGCCCATTGATCCTTGCATACCAGCATCGCCAAGCTTACCTGCCATCGCTGCTACTTCTTGCAGACTTATATTAAGACCAGCAGCACCGGGGGCAGCATACTTCATCGTCTCACCCAGCATACCAACATCGACGTTGGCGCGGGTAAACGCGGCAGTTAGCACATCAGCGACATTAGTCATCTCGCTAGACTGCAGATTCATACCAGACAAGATATTTGAGGCAATGTCCGCAGTAGATGCCAAGTCCATATCACCCGCTAGCGCTAAATCAAGCATACCCGGCATAGCTGATTTAATAGATTCAGGCGTAAAACCTGCCATCGCTAAAAACTTTTGGCCTTGTGCGGCATTGGCTTGAGTAAATGCTGTAGTAGCGCCCAGTTGCCGTGCTTGCGCCTCAAGCATCTTGTATTGTTCGCTATTTTTATCTAAGCGCGTAACTGCTTGGACGCGTGACATCTCTGATTCAAACTCAAGACCGGGCTGAATGATTCTCGAACCTGCATAAACTGCTGCTGCACCACCTACGGCAAGCCCTGTCGCCTTACCGCGCATATCGCGCATTTGCTGTGACTGCTGCTCTAAGCGCCTGACCTCACCCATGCGCCGCCTTTGCTCACCCAACTGCTGATTGGTACGCTCAATTTGCCTTGCAAGCTCTCGCTCATGATCTGATAGCCGCCGCGTATCCACACCAGCTTCAGATAAACGCCCTCTGAGCTGCTGCAAGTGCTGACGCTGACTGTCTAAGCGAGTATTGAGGCGCTGTGACTCACGGCCAGCAGCCTCGAACTGGCGTACCAGTGAGGCTGCTGGGTTGGTAGTGGCTTGCATTTGTCGTTGTAAGTCAGCCAAACGCATACGGCTCTTCTGCGCGGCCTCTGAGGTCTCGGCTAGGGCGTGCTTTTGTTGTTTAAAGCTGTCGATCAGACGCTGCTGACCTTGTAGCTTTTTGGCTTGTTGAGCCGTCTCACCGAACTGACGGCCTAAGCGCTGGGCTTGGCTGCTGATAGAGCGCATCGGCGCGGTCATCTTGTCCAACAGCTCAATCTGTGCTTTGAAGTTTAAGTCTGCCATGATGCGCCTATTTATCTGTTTATTTTGGTTCCCTCACGAATGAGGGCACCATATTTTTAATCATCAGGGGAGTGGCGTAATCGCGCACGCTCCCGCCATTCGTTTAGCTCATTGATGGGCATATCGTGCATGTCATCTAGCGTCCAACCAAATACCAGTGCAATATCTGCCATACAGTCATCAATGCGGTCAGGGTAGGCTATGGGGCTGTGACCGGGGAGGGCTTCTCTTGTTTGATAAAAAAACCAGCAACCGCCATCGATACATCCATTAAGTCATCGACTTGCATGTCGTTGATGTCGTTTTTGTGGATGACAGGATCACTGATACGCGGCAATAGCTGTACGATGGTGTCATAGTCGCTCTGGGCTACTTGCATCAATGACAGACCGCGCAAATCACCGCCTTTAGGCTTACGTAAGCTGATGCTATCGATGGTTTTTTTGTCGCCACGTTTGATGGGCTGTGATAAATCAATGGTTTTGAATTCTGTATCGCTCATAATCATTCTCAAAATAAAAAGGGTTAATAGTAAAGGGGGTAAAAAAACCTACTCTAACGCTGGGCTAGAGCAGGGGAGAGAAACTATACAAATAAGCCGATGGCTTGTTTAATATCAGCTAGTACGTCTTCGCCATCGACGCGGCAAATCATATTTGGCAAGTCGATCTCAATGATGACTTCATCGTCAATCGTGAGACGGTAATAGGACAGTGCATACTTGAATGATTCTTCGGTATCATCGCCTAGCTTGGCGCTACCAGCGTCAATCTCTTCAAGACGACCACGGGTGTAGACTTCAACCGCTTGCACCGCGCAGGTGTCATCTTGCTGATAAGCGCCGCTGAAACGTAACGGCACGGTATCGACACCAGGCTTGGCATAATCGCGGTATAAATCCACGACATTACCGCCCACTTTGATGGTCATCTCAAGCGGCTCTTGACCCAAGTCAATCTTGACTTCGCCATCCATGCCGCCGCCACGATAGCCTTCGAGCTTACGCTGTAGCTTTGGTAACTCGACCTCAGTCACTTTGCCTTGGTATTCTTTTGCCTTGCCTTGGCCTTTATGGCACAAGAAGTTCTTTAGTTTATGCGGTAGCATTAATATCGCGCTCCTTTAGCTGCGTTACGTTTTACCATTACCATCCAAATCGTCGTAACAGTAGCCACCATTGCTCCAGCTAGGGCGTCAATCTGTGCATGGTCAATATAACCTTTGCTGATGAGACCGCCGCCAAGCGCAATAAGCGCATAGCGGACAAGTGGCGTGACAATAGTTGCTGGATGTTCTTTTAGTGTTGCCATGTCGTTACCCCGCTTGTTGTACCAATTGAGCAAAGTCAATCAGGTAAGTGTCAGTGATACGCTGCGATAGGCATAGGTTTTCGAGTACGGGCACGGGCGTATAGTCATAATCGATATACAGCTTGCCTTGGCTCAAGTCCTGCGCGTTGTTCATATCATTGTTATACCAGCATGTTGCACCGATGAGATAACCGCCGGTGACTAACTGACGTAGCTTGGCATTGATGCTATCAATGATGTCGCGCACGGTGGTCGGCGTCATGGGCGTATCAATAAATGGAAAGCAGCCAGCAATGATGGTATCAAGCAAAAACTGCGCGGTACGTGTCGCGACTTCAAAGGCAAACTCAGGCTCTGATGAGCACGTGCGGTTGCCCCACAGGCGAAAGCCCTTGTGCTGGATGACAGACGTGACTTCGTGGCTGTTTAGATAACCAATCTCAGTGTTCGGGTCTTCGATATCCCATGTGCGTGGGTTTTTAATCCCTAAGATGCCGGGGATTGGCACGTTAGAGATGGACTTGGCAAATCCTGCTGGATGCGTCTCATCTAAATGCGCGCGCAGTGCCAGCACGGTAGCGATGGTAAATTGTGCCATTTTAGGCTCCTAATTAGTGAGTAGGAGCGCGTCCGAGAACGCGCCCGTTTAATGCTTCACTGGAAAATTATTTGGCGGTTGGTTGTGCTGACTGCTCTAACGCGTCAAGACGTTTTTCGAGCTTGGTCATGCGCGATTTCATCTGTGTTTTTTCAGATTCTAGCGTTTCGATGTCTGTGAGCATTTGCTGATTGATGTGCACCATCAGCGCGACGATACCGTTGGTATTAATACCATTAGCCGCATATTCACCTTCTGGCAAATCACGAGAGTTGATAAATGGCGTGCCGTCTTCGTCAGTATCTTCAAAGAACTCGACGCTATCCATCTGCGCCAGACGCGGGTCAATAGCCGCAATCTCTTCAGCGATGAATGAGTACCAGCTCCAGTCCGTGCGGTCGGACGTGGCATCGGTTGAACGATACGACACTGGACGCACGGCTTTAAGGGCAGCGCGGTAGTCAGGGATACTGATATCTTCGATGTCTTTTTTGAAGATTTTCGATGACGTTGAACGCTGTATTTCGCCGGTCACAGTTAGGACGGCGTTGGCGGATGTTGCGGTGGTGGCACTATAATTTGCAGCAGTCGTACCCAAGCCAGACCATTCCGACCATGGGTTAGTCTGGGTTAAGTTTTTACTGCGAATAAAAGATGCGCCAGTAGCGGTGCCTCTCGCTATCTGTACGCAGTTATCACTATAGGGTGAAGTACTAAATGACTCCGCTAAAAAATATACATCAGGCATCATTGATGGTGAGTTCTTATTGGTTCTTGAACACAGTAGACGACTGTTGGCTGGCATATCATTCAAATCAAAATCTTCGCTGGACTTTTCCAAGAAATTATATGCTGCTGAAAAAACATCTTCAGCAAGAGGTACACGCCCGCGCGCAATGCCAGACTGTTTTAAAGCTACAGTCCCAGAAAAAGAATCTTTAAGTTCTTGCTCAACACCAGCACGAGTCTTAATCTTTTTACCGCTTGGAAGTGTCACTTTTTCTGAGGCAGAGCCATCTAAATAACCATCAAACGCATCAAAGTTCTTTTTGCCGCGTACGATATCTTCGCGAGTGATTAATTCATTAGCCATCGTTATTCCTTAATTTTGTGAAATTTAAAAGTTAAGCGGGCAGCGCCGCCATGTTTTGATTGACCATCTCATCCATTAATGAGATAAAATTGGTTTTCGAATCTAGGTCTAAGATAAAAGTCAAATCACGCGCATCAATGGCGTTTGCATCAAGCGGCGCATCCCACTCCCCATCAATGATCATCAGCTCACGATCACCGAACTTATCGCGGTATGCGGTAATCTCAGTCTTATCAGTGAGCAAATCACCAGCATCATCACGCGGATGCGCATAGATAAACGCGCGTGATTTTTTGGCGACTTTGATCATCTCAGCCACGACGGCTGGGGTGTCAATCTCAGGCGCGCCTAAGATTTTGGGCGTGACGCCCAATAGCGACGGCGATAGCAAAATCTTATTGATGTTGTCTGGCGTGATTGAGCTGAGACGCAAAACAACAACCGTAGGATTGGTGACACCGCGAATCGACTCAAGCGCTGGTCGCAGTGTGCCAAGGGAGCCAGCATCATTGATGTCTTGTTGTGTGATGCCCGCTAATAGCATCGGCTTATCAAGTGGGTATTTATACGGATCAGCATCATTACTAAACGCAATGAGTCCGATCACGCTTGTGTCAGAGTTACGCATGGGCTTGATGCCTTGCGTCACCTCTTGGGCGGTGATGCCGTGGTGAAATCCAATAGCCATCATGCCTCCTATGTTGTGGGTTGAGTGGGTGTGGGTAGCGTCGCGGTCATGACTGCTAATAGACGCGCGACAGATAAATCAAGCGCAATCTCAATGGGTGTCGATGACGGCGGTAATAGTGTTTTTTGCATTTAAAAGATCCTATTTAGCAGCATTAATTTGCGCTTGCACCGCAATGAGTCGATAAGCAAATACTTCAATCAGTTTGACCAGCGGCTCACTACTGAGTGCAAGCGTTGGTGCAAGGCTTGGGTCAGCAGCTATTAAGTCAGCTTTCAGCTCACTGACAATCTGCTCGTATGTCTTTTGACTCATGCAAACAGCCCCTCGATTGAGATTTTTTGACCAGCTTCAATATCGTTTGTTTTGTATTCGATTGTGATATCAACGCCAGTATAAATAGAGCCCTTGATATAAATGCTTGTGGGCGTGACGCGGCGTTCCCACTTACTTAGACAATGCACGATGGCCGCGCGCATCTGCATCAGCGTGCGCGCGTTCATTGGCTGGTCTGCTAGAAATGGCAGCACTGAGCCGTAATCACGTCGCATCACACGACTGCCAATCGGTGTGGTCAAAATGTCATGCAGTGATTGCTTTAAATGCTCTAGGCTATTGATGGTCTGACCGTTGTGGCGGTTGATGCCTTTGAATTGAGAGATACTAGCCATTGACGCCTCCAGTGCTAGCTGGACCAGACTTGACGCCATTATGTGTATGATCGAGATAAGGCATACCGTTAATGACCATCGTGCCGTTATGATTGTTTGAGCTGCTATTTAATGTGTAATTGCTACAATCAATCGCATAGCTATCACAAGCCACGCGAAAATTAGTAGCATTAAAAGTAATGTTGTCACCAGATACGTTAATAACGTTGCTTTGGACGTGCGTTGTTGAGCCATTAGGCAGTCTCACATCTAGTTTGTGCGTGCTGTGGTCATAGCTGAATACTGCGCCGTCTTTGCAATGCATCTCGATGCTATTGGCGTTGGCGGACGGCATTGGATGACTGTCATAATCAAAGCTACACGTAACGATTGCTGTATCAAGTTCACCATTTTCACTAACCACCATGACTTGTTCGCCGACGCTGGGCGGGTTCCATATTTTTACATTGCCCATACGCGCGGCACCAAAGGGCAACCAGTCCGTTTCATTGCTATCTATACGCACACGGCAAGAGCTGTCATCATGGTTAACATCAGTTACGATGCCAAGATTGATGACATTATTGATACGGCGCTCAGACTCTGGGGACAGTGTGTTCATGACGCTATCGTCACTCATAACGGCTATTAGAGGCAAAAGCAAAAGGGGTGCATTGTGTCAATACACGCCAAAAAAATAGCCGTTCTCAGTCAGTGGTTAGTGACTCACGCAGGACGCGTATAATGATATGACGATCAGCGCCAGATATACCGATTAATGGACGCTCAGGGTAGGGGAATTTTTTGGAGCTATCAGGTCGCACGGTGCTGCGTTGCCCTTCATGATGTATGCGAGCAATACGCGCGGCACTGCCTTTAAAGCCAATTTGGGCATAGCGGTCAGTGGCTTTAAACTTCAGATGACGCGCTTTTGTCAGCTCACGAAACATGGGACTATTTGACGATTTAAGCGGCTTTACAAAATCATCGCCGTCTGGATCGGTTTGCGCACGGATACGCTCACGGTTGGCGGCGCGCAGCTCAACGGCGATGGCGCGATTGATTTTTTTACGCTCTTTATTATCGAGCTGAGCAGCTATGGCAGTTGCCCATTCTGGTAGGGCAGAGGCTAATTCATTGAGATCACTCATTTAGCAACCAATAATGCACTTATGCAGTTTAACGCCAATACTTACGCCGTTATAGCTGTATTCATACTCATGCAAATCAGCATTGGAACGATGAATATAAGCCACGCTATAGGTTAAATATTGATTATTTGGGTGTTGATACTCAAGCCCAATGCGCCCAAGGTATGGCAGTTTACCGGTTCGAGCATCAGCACTAAGTTCATGGCGGCCATTATCAATATGTATTAGCTGATGATCGGTAAATATATTGATGGCTGCATTGGCAGTGGTCAGTGAAAGAAAAAACAGTATTAAGCTACTGAGCAACATCATAATTTTATTCATTTTAGAATCTCCGTAGGTGGTGTGATTAAATCGTCAATATGGCTGGGCTGTGGACACGCACCAAAAACGTATTCACCATTGGCACTGATACTGACGCGGACTATTTCTTCGACTTTTATGGCAAAGACGACGGTCGTTGTATAATTGCTCAAAACATACGTTTCAAACGTGACCGGACTTGGTGCAGTAGGCGGCAAGGGGTCTTGATTGTTTTGATACCAGTCAAGGATGGGGATGATGATGCTATTGGCGTCTAAGCGTTCTGGCCATTCATCGACTTCTACGAGTAATTGATATTGCTGAACATGGCTCAAGCCATGCCCAGACCATTTTAATGAGCCTTTTTCGACGCTAATAATTAACCGGTCGGGGTTCTCTTGAAAAAACCCCACCTTTTCGGTCAAAAATAAGCGTAGTGAGTCATCAAATATCATGCGCTAAGCTCTTTATCCCAATACCGTGCGCGGTCACGCATCTTGGTATCATATTTATTCTTTTTATACGCCCGGCCATTGTAAACTTCAGCAAACCCTGCCCAATCACGAGTACGAATGGCATTGAGCAAGCGCTTATCGGTCTCAATAAAGCGACAAAATGCCTCTAATTGCTCAGGTTCGCCTGTCGATAGTGTGAGTACAAAATCAACGGCAGATTTATAGCCAAGACGCTCCCAGTGAAAGCCCATGATTTGAAACATGCCCCAGCTTGCTGACTCCAAGCCTAGTTTTTTATCGATGCGGCGCGCTTTTTTAAGTCGTGTGTGTTCTGCATTACCGCCCTTATAGCCGCCGCTGCGCGTATTGACCACATCTGGATTGGCATAGACAAATGACAATGCTTTATCACGTCCATTTCTGTCTTTTAACAACCGGTACATAATATGGCGCTCAAACAATATCTTTATTCGCCAAATTTTTGCGTCGTCATCATACAAGAATCCAGCGCCGCGTGACTCAACATCGCTAACAGCGCGAATAGCAGCCTCGTCACAGCGTAATCGGCGGGCAGCGACTTTAAAGTCACAGTCAATCAGTGGCATCGGTTGGGTAAGGCTCATAAGACAGTATCCTCTGTTTTGTTAATCGCTCTGATAAACACACCGTATCGATCCCAAAATGACCGTAGGCGGAAGTAAGCCGTGGCAGCCGTTGTTGCAGCTAACACGCGCGCGAATAATAAGACCCATTCGCTGGGGCGACCCGTGGACTCATCAAAAGCAAGTCCCACGCACGATAGCGCAAAAAATAATAAAGCAGCCGTCACGAACAGACCGAGCTCACGATGGTATTTGATAATCATCATCAAGCAAAATATCGCGAGGACGATAATGGATAGAGTGCTTAAGACATTAATGACACTAATTAGAGTCACGATCGTCCTCCTTTGTTGATAAAAATGGGAAGAAGTGTTTTAGGGTAGATATTAAAAATGGTTTGATATTCTCGTTAGCAACATCGTATAGCATCACGAAAAGCTCACGACCAACCATGCCGTAAATGACAGCATATCCTTCGACATAATCACCAGCCGTTAGTAAGTTTGCAGTGATATCTGCCAGCGTTAATGCAATCAGTAGCCCAGCGACCGTATTCTGCGAGCGCATCCAAAATGGCTCGCCACGTATTAGCAGCAAGCGAATGAGAGCACCCGCAAGCGCAGCATAAATAACAGGCAACATTGTAAGCAACCAACGCATATGTTCACGAGCAAAATCATCGAGAGTAAGTGCCTGCTGGATTTGAATTACGTCCATAATTGAATGACCTGATATTGTTGTCGTTTTGGCGAATCGGGAAGTTTTATATCAATCAGCTGGGGTAGAACTAGGTCATAATTGACAAGCTGAGGATTGAGTGACATAACTTGCTCAGTGACCCCACCTGTAAAGCCAAAATAGCGTAGACAGATTAGGTCCACGGTATCGCCCTGTATCGTCTGCACGATACGCATTAGATCAGCTCAATTGTTGAGTGCGGCTCATCGGTAATGTCAGCGATGGCGTTGCGTGCGTTGCGATAGCAGCTATCAATGGTAGGTGCTAGCTCTTTACTGCGAGCGGTCGCATCGCGGCCAGTATCGTAATCACGGTAATGCTCAGTTAATTTTGCTTTGGCAGTGTTATAAACAGCGACTTTAAAGCTAAAGATTTTGTCCGTTTCATTGGCAATATCATACTCAGCAAGCGTTAAAAAACCTTCGTTGTTGACAACATGAACCCCCCAATGCCTTAACTCGCGGCATATATCAAGCGAGGCGCTTTTTAGCGCATGAGCCATACGCATGGGAGTAACCGTACCATCAAGCTTCATCGCGTCGCCAAACTCTTTGACAGATAAATCAGGCATAAATGGCGGGGTAATGACAATATCGTCACGGACAGGATTGACAGCACTAAAACCCATAACGGCTCCAAAATTGACAAATATAAAATAGGGGAATACTAGAATAAGCCACTCTAACTTATACAGATGATCGTCGCCTTGGTGCGCCTGAACTCAGACACGCATTTTTTGAGCTGTCACCTCACCAACTAGCTAATCATCTTTTGTAGTATTCATTTGACAGTTGTAAAATAGGGTGAGGCGGTGGTCATAATTGTCATATGCAGTATCAACTGAATGCAGTTATGAGCCGCCTCGGCTCGCGGCTACGAGTTGTTTTCGTCCGATATTTCAGACAAATTTGGTTCTGGTACCGAATATTTATCTTCCGGTACCTCTTTTTCTTTAAGCTGTTTTTCTAGGCGTTTGATTGAGCCTTTTACGCCGCTATTTTCATCAAACTTGAGCGCAGTTTGAAAGTTATCCAATGCAAATACTGGATTAGTGGTTTCAGTTAGCTCACCAACTTGACGCGATAATTTAGCGCGTACTTGGTCAGGCATATCAGCTTCAGCAGTCATAGTGGAGGCTCGCAATACTTGAGCGATTTGCTCATCGTCAATTTCATCGCTAGTTGCCAAGCGTTTAGCAGTATCAGCAATCTCTTCAGCGACTACCGTTGGCAGTGTGCGCTGATGCGCGTCTGGCATTTTTAGCTTGTGCGTCATTGCGTAGTCAGCGATATCAAGCGCACGTTCAAAGCCGCCGATATCGATATGCCACAGCATTAGCGTAGTCAGTAGATTGTCCTGATCGCCTTTACCACTTACCAAGCTTGCATTGATCCATTCGTCGTAGTGTCCGACCAATTCGCGCTTTAGCTCAATTTTGGCTTGAATAGATTGCTTAGACTTTAGCGCTTGCTTGTCTTCACGTAGTTTTAGTTGCAACATACGATAAACAGCGTTCGGCCCAGCAGCAATATTGGTCACTTCTTTTTGTGATAGAGCCTTTTGGCGGTGGCGAGCCGCTGGGCTTGTCTTGTCAGTCATATACCAATTCCTTCCTTCATGTTCAATCCATTATTTACATCTTTTTAATAAATCAGATCACAAAACTGCTGTACTGGTTAAACCAGTACAACGTTTTCGATTAAGCAGCCTGCTTTGTAATTTTCGACCACATAAGCTTCATTGTCTGATTCATAAAAAGCCACGCGACTATATTCAGGCTCGTCTTTGTGATGACGGCGACGGCTATCTTCTTGATAGTAGATAGACAGATTATCTAAAGGCGTAATCAAGATGGCATCAGCAGGGAAGTTCGGAGGAGTGGATTCAATCTGCACGCCACCAACCTTATCGAGCATCAATAGGCTGTTAACAGCAATAACCTCTGACGGGGTGTTGTTATCATTGACCATATTAAAATCGCGGCTTTGTTTTAAATCACGACCAAGGATCACACGTAGACCGCTATCATCACGGACGATGGGATCAATCAACTGATCAACACAGTCTTTTACTAGCGCATCAAGATTTTTATAGTTACCTGCAGTAGCGCCAACAGCGACGACAGCAGTGCCAACTTCTGATTCTGTCATCACTGACTCAGGTGCATTTGCACGGTATTTTTCTAACCAGCCGATATTGACATCTTGCAATAGAGGATTGACATCAATGTCAGTTTCAACTGCGACTTGGGTGCCATTAAAACCGATCGTAATACGGTCAAGCGCTTGCTGTTTTAATACCGCATCACGGATCTTCTCTTGGAACTTAGGATCACGCGCCCAGCTATCGATTTTGTTGTACTGGATAGCGGTGTCAAAATCTGTGTGCTCACAGACATAAGTGTAAATCAGACCAACTTCGCCAACATTCTTTGGTTCACGGCGTTTGCCAGACTTAGTATTAGTACGACTTGCGATACCACCACTAATACCAAGACCTAAAGCTTCGCCTTTTTGGTCAGTTACTGGTGTGATATTAATTTTCTTCAAAAACTCACTTGATTCTTGAATGCGCTCTTCAACTGTTTGTTGAACTGAAGGCAAAACCGTATATTGATCGGTTGCATTGGGTACGCCGTTAAGTTCCGCTTGGTTTTTAAGATAGCCATTAAATTGCTGACGGGTAGTTGTTTTCATATTGCGGTTGTCCTAAATAGTTGGTTTTAATCGCGTTTTAAATTAGCAGTCAGATTTGACGTAATCAGATGAACCTGTGGCAGCGGGGCGCTGGGTGTAGTTATCTTCAGGCGTATTATCAAGATTGTCTTGCACACTTTTGATGGTCAGCTCAACTTCACTTTGTTTTTCTGCAAACTCAGTGATAGTACTAGTCAAGTTGCCAATACTCGCATTAGTCGTGTCTTGAGCTGCTGCCATCGACTCCAGCGCATTGATAATGTTGCTAACAGTACTAGGCAAGTCAGCAAACGCTTGAGCAGCAATGGCTTCTTTGTTTTGTGCGGTTTTGGCAGAAGTGGGTGCGGCAAACAATTCTTTGACTGAGGCAAAAACTGATTTTGGTTCTTCTTTATATTCCCATGCGCTTTCGGCAGTAGAAATAAACGTATCTGGATTTTTCTTACGAGAGGCTAAAGGATTGTCGTCTGGGTGCTGTTGGCAAAACTGCATATAGCTGGTGCCAAGGGACGCAGGGCTATCAGTACAAGCCAAGCCAACCATATAAGCTTCTTTTGTATCAGCAAATTCAGGATAAAACTCAATAGAGAAGTAAACTTTTTGCTTTGATTTTGCTAGTGCAACAAGCTCAGGCTTAGGCTCAATTTCAGCCAATAGATATAAATGGTCATTGGCTTCTTCAGTCGATAGCGATACGACATCGCCATAGCATTGAAAATCAGAGCCAGGATAATATCCTCGCATATGCTCTAGGTTAACGCGCGCGCCATACACTTCTGGGTCATAGTTAGCGGCCATTTGAGTGATCTGTTCACGAGTGATTTCACGGCCGTCCGTAGTTTGGCCAGCGCGTGCAACTCGAAATGTTTTGGTAGTCATAGACGGTCCATGAGTTAGATAAAGGGGGTTCAATTTTCAAAGCTTTACTTTGGCGGGTTTGATAATCAAAAACAAAACGAAAAGGAGTGTTTTGCGTCAATACACGCCAAACAGCAATGATTAACGACCGCTGATAAACGAAAGTAGCTGCATATCATTTATGAGCTGCATCAATGTCGTTAATCACCCTACCTACTGGAGAGAACCCCAAAACTGTAGCCCGTGGCCTTTATTGGCAAGGCTGGAGTATTAGTGCGATTGCAGAAATGGTCAGCACACCGCGCACTACGGTAGATGGTTGGAAAAAATCAGACGGCTGGGATGATGCCAAGCCCATTGATAGAGTAGAAAGTACGCTCGAAGCGCGAATGGTGCAGCTAATTAATAAGGATGAGAAGTCAGGGAAGGATTTTAAAGAAATAGATCTATTAGGCCGACAAGTAGAGCGCATGGCCAAGATTCATAAATACAATGAATCGGGCAAACAATCGGATCTCAATCCAAAACTATCCTACCGGGGCCGTAAACAAGGTCAGAAAAACGCCTCAAACGTCATACAGATAGATGACATAGATAAATTCAAAGACTCATTTCGTGATTGCCTGTTTGATTATCAAAAGACCTGGTATAGCGCAGGACTCACCAACCGCATCCGTAACCTATTGAAGTCGCGCCAAATTGGGGCGACTTGGTACTTTGCGCGTGAGGCTTTTCTTGATGCTATCGAGACTGGCCGCAACCAAATATTTTTATCCGCATCAAAAGCACAAGCGCGGGTATTCCGCGAATACATTTGTGCGTGGGCAATGGAAACAGCAGGTATCGAGCTGACCGGTGACCCAATAACATTAAATATCGAAGGCCCAGAAAAAGACTATAGCGCCAGTCTCTACTTCTTGGGCACCAACAGCCGCACCGCTCAGAGTTATCACGGCAACGTCTATATGGACGAATATTTTTGGATTCATAAATTTATTGAATTTAGAAAAGTCGCATCAGGTATGGCGATGCATAAGAAATGGCGTCAAACCTACATATCAACGCCATCATCCAAGCAACACCAAGCCTATAAGTTTTGGACTGGCCAACTATATAACCGTGGTCGTAAAGGTGATGACCGTGTTGAAATTGATGTCACTCCGCATAACCTAAAAGACGGCAAGCAATGCGGCGACAAGCAGTGGCGCCAAGTCGTCAACGTCTATGACGCAATGAACGGCGGCTGTGACTTATTTGATATTGATGACTTGCGGATTGAGTATAGCGAAGATGAGTTTAATAACTTGCTCATGTGCGACTTTATCGATGACACGCTGTCAGCCTTTAGCGTCAGCGAGCTGCAATCATGCATGGTTGATACGTTAGAGGTTTGGGATGACTGGAAGCCCTACACGCCAAGGCCGCTTGGCAATCAGCCAGTATGGCTTGGCTATGATCCATCGCTCAGTCGTGACAGCGCAGGACTTGTGATATTAGCAGCGCCTAGCACACCCAATGGCATGATACGAGGTATTGAGCGGCTGCAATTTAAAAACCCAGACTTTGAAGCACAGGCAAACGTCATCAGAGAAATGACAGAAAAGTATAACGTAGAATATATCGCGATTGATGTAACCGGCCTTGGCATTGGTGTCTATCAGTCTGTGATTAAGTTTTATCCGCAAGCCGTCAAACTGCATTACAGCCCAGAGCTCAAGCAGCAATTTGTTCTAAAAACCAAAGACGTTATCAAAAAAGGCCGGTTGACCTTTGACCATGAATGGACCGATGTTGTTGGCGCTTTCACCTCAATTCACAAAACAATTACCAATAGCGAAAGGGCGGTGACCTATAAAGCTGATCGCAATGAAGACACTGGTCACGCTGACTTAGCGTGGGCACTCATGCACGCGCTGCACCGCGAACCTCTCGCAATCGCTCAAGGCGATGATGAATCAGAAATGGAGATATACTAATGAGCGATACCCAAAATCATGACGCGGTAGAAATGCCCGGCATGGAAGCATTTACGTTTGGTGACCCAATTCCAGTAATGGAACAATGGCAAACCTTATACTGGGGCGAATGCCATAGCCATCAATTATGGTATGCACCGCCTTATGATCCGGATGCGCTTGCAAAGACTATGCGAGCATCACCGCATCATAGTAGTGCTATCTTTGTTAAGCGAAATATCTTAGCCAGTACTTTTATACCGCATCCATTATTATCACATCGTGACTTTAGTAAAATGGCTTTAGATTATTTGACGTTTGGCAATGCGTACATTGAGCGTGTGCAGTCACGCTCCAAAAAGACAATGAAACTAAATGTACCACTCGCAAAGTATGTTCGCGTTGGGGTCGATGCAAAAAACTACTATTTCGCTACGCACAGCTGGTCCGAACCCCATATATATAAAGCAGAGAATATCTGTCATCTGATTGAGCCGGATGTGAATCAAGAAGTTTATGGTGCACCAGAATACTTGTCAGCGCTCAATGCCGCTTGGCTCGATGAATCAGCGACATTATTCCGCCGCAAGTATTATCTGAATGGCAGCCATGCCGGTTATATCTTATATCTAAATGATCCCTCTACCAATAAAGAAGACATTGATGCATTACGAAAAGCACTCAAAGATAGCAAAGGGCCTGGTAACTTCCGAAACCTATTTATGCATTCACCGAACGGTAAAAAAGACGGTATTCAAATCTTACCGATCAGTGAGGTCAGTGCCAATGATGACTTCTTTAAAATTAAAGAGGCGTCACGCATAGACATTGCAGCTGCTCATCGAGTACCGCCTCAACTGATGGGAGCGTCACCAACTAACGCCGCAGGCTTTGGAGATTTAATCAAAGCGGCTCGTGTATTCGCAGTCAATGAGCTGATGCCACTACAGCAGACCATGCTGCAGATCAATGAATGGCTAGGCGAGGAGGTCATCAAGTTCAAAGACTACTCACTACTCAACGAACAAGATTAATATTTAGTTAAAGTACATATGTATCCGCTCCAAGTCGAGCGGATTTTTTTGGCCTTCAAAAAATCGCAATCGAAGCCCCGCCTCGCCCACGATAAAAAAACGTGGTTTTCGCCGACCATGACGGCATTGATGGGGGCGTTGGGCTATCTAGGGGCAGGGCGGATAATTGGATATGAAAAGTGACGAGAAATGACGGATTTTTTCGGTCAATCCCACGCAAAAATATGTGGGATTATGGGAGATGGACGCTGTACGCGAATAAACACAAGGTTTGCGGGTGATAGGTCAGCTCTGTGCAATCCCACAGTGCGTCCCAGCGTGGGATTGGGGTCAAATTGCAGACATAAAAAAACCTGCTCGAAAGCAGGTCTAGTATAGGTTTGAGAAGTTTTATCACTATCCGAAAATGGTGGGGCTGGAGAGACTCGAACTCTCACACCTTGCGGCGCCAGAACCTAAATCTGGTGCGTCTACCAATTCCGCCACAGCCCCATTTTCGTT
>Ga0098068_1000311_pt1 | contig 20007 bp, 18 predicted proteins | sample 26BtaG_FD_75059 | JGI IMG/M metagenome (GOLD analysis project Ga0098068, IMG submission 75059) | Marine viral communities from Cariaco Basin, Caribbean Sea - 26B_WHOI_OMZ_CsCl | ecosystem: Environmental > Aquatic > Marine > Oceanic | place: Caribbean Sea: Cariaco Basin | collected 2014-11-09 | reverse complement strand
GGCTTGCAGATGCGCTCTGACTGGGTGCTGCCGATCTGCACAGGCCATGAGCGTCTGAAAGACGAGGCCGGCAACAAGGCCCACCCGACCCAGAAACCGGAATCGCTGCTGCACCGCATCCTTTTGGGCTCCACCAATCCCGGTGACGTGGTTCTTGACCCATTCTTTGGCACAGGTACGACTGGCGCAGTCGCCAAGATGCTGGGGCGCGAGTTCATTGGCATCGAGCGCGAAGCGGCCTACCGCGAAGTTGCGGAAAAGCGGATCAAATCCGTTCGCAAGTTCGACCGCGAGGCGCTTCAGGTGTCGGCCAGCAAACGCGCGGAACCGCGGGTGCCCTTTGGCCAGTTGGTCGAACGCGGCATGCTGCGCCCCGGCGAAGAGCTTTACTCGATGAACCGTCGCCACAAGGCAAAGGTCCGTGCAGACGGAACCTTGATTGGCGACAATATCAAAGGATCGATCCATCAGGTCGGTGCGCATCTGGAAAACGCGCCTTCCTGCAACGGCTGGACCTACTGGTGCTTTAAGCGCGATGGCAAGACCGTGCCAATCGACGTGCTGCGTCAGCAGATCCGGGCAGAGTTGCAGAACTGATCCCACCCTTTTCACAACCTGTGTGAAACCGCAGGCGCCGTCCATTGGGGCGGCGCCAGACTTGCCCCGCCCGTCCGGCGGGGCCTTTTTGCTATCTGGGGTGTCCTCGTGCGGGTGCGGCCCGGACGCACATTCCGACCTGTTCACGCGCGTGATACGCACGTGCAAACGATCCCGTCAGCAGTTAGTTTGATGGCAGGACAGGCGCTGATGCATGGAACCCAGCACGATGGAAAAAACGGCCCCGCCGCCACCATTGGATAGTGATGCAGCTCTGGCGAGCCAGGAAACGCCCTATGCACTGGACGCGCTGACAGAGCACAAACGTAACGGTCTTGAACTGGCTGTGCGGGCACGTTGGATTGCGATGGCGATCACGGCGGTGTTCCTTGTCTACATCAACCCGCAATGGGATGTTCTCTACTACCATTTCATTCTGGCCCTGATCTGCATCAACGGCTGGTTCATCCGTCGGGTCGGGCGTGTCGGCCAGTCCCGGATGGAGCTTTTGCTGATCTACATTGATCTGGCGATCATGACCTTTGGCATGGTGGTGCCCAATCCGTTCAGCGACAATTCCACCCCTCTGCCGATGCAGTATCGGTTCGACAATTTCCTGTATTTCTTCATCATTCTTGCAGCCGGAACGCTGGCCTATTCGTGGCGGACCGTCATGGCCATTGGCGTCTGGACGGTCACGATGTGGCTGGTGGCCGCGCTGATTGCCTGGTGGCTCACGGACCCTGTACCGGGGCTGACAGAAGGTGTCATGGCGGTGGTAGGGTACGACCCGATCATGGCGGAGTTCATGGACCCCAACAGCTTTGGATTGCAGCTGCGGCTGCAAGAGGCCGTGGTTTTCCTGATCGTCGCAGCGACATTGGCGGCGTCCTCGCGTCGTTTTTATATCCTGATCCAGAACAATGCCGGGCTGGAACGGGAGAGAGCCAACCTGTCGCGCTATTTCTCGCCCAATGTGGTCAGCCAGCTGTCCCAGAATGACGAGCCGCTGAAACAGGTCCGCAGGCAGGATGTGGCCGTGATGTTCATCGACATCATTGGCTTTACCAAGCTCGCTGCAGAGCAGGACGCCTATCACGTCATTCAGCTCTTGCAGGAGTTCCATGGCCGGATGGAAACGGAGGTTTTCCGCCATGATGGAACCTTGGACAAATACTTGGGGGACGGGCTTATGGCGACATTCGGGACGCCGGTCGCAGGCGCAAGGGACGCCACAAATGCGCTTGCCTGTGCCCGATCAATGCAGCTCACCCTGGAGCGCTGGAACACCGACCGTCGCCGCGCGGGTGAACAAGAGATAGAGGTCGGCATCGGCGTGCATTTTGGTGAAACGGTTCTGGGTGATATCGGCGCGAACCGGCTGGAATATGCGGTGATCGGAAATACGGTGAACGTTGCGGCCCGGCTGGAAGAGCGCACCAGACGACTGGGGGCGCAGATCATCATCAGCGATGCCCTGCTGCAGCGCGCGCGGGAGGAGGGCGGAGACCCCGACCTGTGGGAGGGATTTGTTGCCCACCCGGATCAGGAGCTGCGCGGACTGAACCAACCCCTGTCGCTCTGGGCTTTGCCGCGGGTTTGACCGGGAGGCGCGGTCCCTTGACCTGATCCTAGGTTGGCTCTGGCCGGTCAGAGGCTGGGAGGGCCTTGTTGTAGGGTGTCCAGTCGGTGATCTCCGGATAATAGGTTTGCCGCCAGTTCCGGACCCTTGGGTTCATCACCCTGCGCCAGAGCGGCGGAACCATCGCAGCAACGGTCATCACTGGATAGCCATAGGGCAGTTGAGGCGCATCTGTTTCGGTGTGGTTCTGCAACAAGGGAAACCGCCGGTCCGGTTTGTAGTGGTGATCGGAATGGCGTTGCAGATTGATCAATAGCCAGTTCGACGCCTTATGAGCGGCATTCCATGAATGTCGCGGCAGTACATGTTCGAATTTTCCGTTTCCCAGATATTTCCGGGTCAGACCGTAATGTTCGACATAGTTGACCAGTTCCAGCTGCCAAATCGCGACGCCGGCTTGAACGCAGAACAGCATCAGGCCACTCAAACCTCCGGCAAAAAACGCTATCAGCAGCATCGCCCCCTGCAGAGCCCAGTAGCGATAGAACGGGTTACGGGGATGGGTCCAGTGCTGGTTGCGGCGTGAAAGCTGTTCCTTTTCGGCCCGAAAGGCCGACAGCCAGCATTGCCGCAGCACACGGGGGTAAAACCGGTGAAACCCTTCGTTGTAGCGCGCGGTAACGGGGTCACGAGGGGTGGCGACATGCCGGTGGTGCACCAAAAGATGTTCTGAGCGGAAGTGCGAATACAGCACCATCGCCAGAAGGAGATCAGCCAGCCAGCGCTCCAACCTGCTTTTCTGGTGCATCAGTTCGTGGCTGTAGTTGATCCCAACCGTGCCACTGAGAACGCCCATCCCGAAAAAGACACCGATCCGTTCAACTGTCGACAGATGGTCAGCCTGTGGCACATAGATCAGAAGACCGATCAGCAGAACAAACTGCACAGGCACCCATGCCATCGTGAGAGCGGTGTACCAGCGCAGATCACTGTCCGGCGTCATCGGGTCTGCGTTTTCGGTGTTCAATCCGAAAACGCCATCAAGCGCCGCAAACAGATACCAGGTCGCCAATGGGGGCAGCAGGATGAACCAGCCACCAAACAGCGCAGAGACGACCAGCAGGGGCACAAGCAGAAATGACAGCCAGAACGGCAGGGCTGTCTGCCAGCTGCGCAGTTTGTCAGGGGCGATCATGGGCCGGGGCCTCCTATCTCAGGCTGCGAGATTGGGCCAACTATGGCGTTCTTGCACACAAATGAGAAGGGATCAGCGCCCTTTCCAAAGGTCAAATGCCTTGCGCATGACCGTCGGTAGGTCAGATGGTCTGAAGTCATGCCGGGCGATGATCTGTTCTGCCCCTTGGGGCTGATAATCGGTTGGCAACTGTGCCAGTTTTACACGCAGGATCAGGTGGAAGTGCGTGAATGTATGGCGCACCTCTGCGCCGAGCTCTTGCCAGTCGGCGTCAAACGGCGGCCTGTCCACCGGATCTTCGTTCCAGTCACTTCCGGGCCAGCCCAACATCCCGCCAAGCAGCCCCTTGTCTGGCCGCTGTTCCAACAGCCAGTCACCGGCCTCGCTGCGCGCCAGATAGATGAAGCCAAGCCGGGTTGGTTTGGGTTTCTTTGGTGTCTTCTTGGGGAGTTCGGTGGCTGTTCCTGCGAGCCGCGCAGCGCAGGGTGTGCGCCAGGGACAGATGCCGCAGGCCGGGTTGCGCGGAGTGCAGATTGTCGCCCCCAGATCCATGACAGCCTGTGCGTGATCGCCCGGGCGGCCTGTGGGGGTCAGATCCGCGGCTTTTTCCTTCAGCTCTGGTTTTGCCGCCGGAAGAGGCGTGTGGATGTCATACAATCGGGCCATCACCCGTTCGACATTGCCATCCAGCACCGTTTCTTTGCGGTCAAACGCGATCGCAGAGATGGCCGCCGCAGTATAAGGTCCGATCCCCGGAAGTTTGATCAGACCGTCATAGGTGTCGGGAAAGACGCCCCCATGATCCTGCGCAACCACGCGCGCACATTTGAGAAGGTTGCGGGCGCGGGCATAATAGCCAAGTCCTGCCCATTCTCCCATAACATCGGCATCTTCGGCTGCGGCGAGGTCTGCAACTGTTGGCCAGCGGGTGGTGAACCGATGGAAGTAGTCCTTAACCGCGGCCACCGTCGTCTGCTGAAGCATCACTTCGCTCAGCCAGATTCGATAAGGATCAGGCCAGACCCCTCGTGCGCGATCCGCAGGGCTGATCCGCCAGGGCAGATCGCGGGCGTGCTGATCGTACCATTCCAGCAGGGTGTCGCTGTGTGGCTTGGGCTGGCTGTCTAGGTCACGCATTCTTTATCTCTTTTGGCCGGGTTTCGCTGGCGCTTGCATTGCAGCCCTTTACATTAGGGCGGGCAGTCAAGCAAAACCATGATCATGGCAACGCAACGGACAAAATCTCGCGGTTTCAAACGCACGTCGCAGCTTCTCAACGACCAGATCCGCAAGGCTGGCGAAAGCCGAGGCTTTGCGGTGTCACGGCTGTTGACCCATTGGGAAGAGGTCGCGGGCCCGGATATCGCGCCAATCGCCAGACCGGTGAATGTGAATTACGGTCGTGGTGGTTTTGGGGCGACACTGACTTTGCTGACAACCGGTGCCAATGCGCCAATGCTTGAAATGCAAAAGGAAACGCTGCGGGCCAAGGTGAATGCGGTTTATGGCTACAATGCCATTTCCAAGGTGCGCATCACCCAGACCGCGCCCACCGGTTTTGCCGACGGGCAGGTTTCGTTCAAATACGCCCCCAAGGTGCAAAAGCCCCAACAGCCGGATCCGCAAGATGTAGCTGCGGCAGCCAAGGCGGCGACCGGGGTTGAAAATGATGACTTGCGCGCGGCCCTTGAACGGCTTGGGCGCAATGTTCTGACCAAACAGAAATCACTCAGAAAGGGGTACGAATGACCCGTTTGATGTCCGGTATCTTTGCGTCGCTCGCGGTAGCGGCTGGCGTTTATGGTTATGCCTCATTCCAGGGGAGCTCTGCCCTGCCGAGCAACCCGCTGATTGGCGCCGCCCATGCGCAGGAGGCCGAAGTCGATACCTCCACCATCATTGAAATGGTGCAGGGGGCCGAAGATGCGCCCGTTACGCTGATCGAATATGCGTCCTACACCTGCCCGCATTGCGCGAACTTTCACCAGGGCGCGTACAAACAGCTGAAAGAAGACTACATCGACACCGGCAAGGTGAAATTCATCTACCGTGAAGTCTATTTCGACCGCTACGGTCTTTGGGCTTCGATGATTGCGCGTTGTGGTGGCCCAGAGAAGTTCTTTGGCATCAGCGACCTGATCTACAAGGGGCAGTCTGACTGGGCTCGCGCCGGCGGCGCGACCGAAATCGTCGATGCGTTGCGCAAGATCGGCCTTCTCGCGGGGCTGGAAGAAGAGCAGCTCGAAGCATGTCTGCAGGATGGCGCCAAGGCGCAGACCCTCGTGAACTGGTATCAGGAAAACGCGACCGAGCACGGCATCGAATCCACGCCGTCCTTCATTCTGAACGGCAAGAAGATCTCCAATCAGTCCTACGCAGACTTCAAGGCGCTCATTGATGCGGAACTTGATGGCTGAGTTGCAAATGATGTGATCCGGGACAAACAAAACCCGCCCAAGAGGGCGGGTTTTTTGTATCTGTCGCGTGCTTTGGTTCGACCACTTCCATCGCTAGGGTGGCGGCGGTGCAATCTCACGCAGTTGCGCCAACAGTGCCTCTTCGCCCGCAATCTGAAGCCGGACAGGCAGGGTGATGACCTTGCTGCGAAAGCTATCGGGGAGGCGAACGGCGTCCTTTTCCGTCGTGACCAGCTGCGCACCCAAAAGCTTGGCTTCGTTTTCCAGCCGGGTCATCAGGGCAGCGGACAAAGGCTGGTGGTCATCCAGCGCCTCGGCCCGGCGCAGATCAGCCCCCAGGTCCCGCAGGGTTGCAAAGAATTTTTCGGGATGTCCGATGCCGGCGAAGGCCAGAACCGGCGTGCCAGCCCAGGGCATCCCCGTCTGCAGCGGCTGTAGTGCCCCGGTGAAATGGGGAAGCGGGACGATGCTGTTTGACCAATTCTGCGCAAACGTCTGCTGGGCAGCCCCTGACCCAAGGGACAAAACAAGGTCTGCGCGTTTCAGCCCGGCCTGAACTGGTTCGCGCAAAGGACCGGCAGGCAGACAGCGGCCATTGCCGAACCCCCGTGCTGCATCGACCACGACCACAGACATGTCTTTGGCCACGCTCGGATTCTGAAAGCCGTCGTCCAGCAGGATGACCGTGGCCCCGGCCGCCACAGCCGCTTTGGCCCCGGCGGCGCGGTCCTCTGCCTTCCAGACCTCGCCAAAGGCGGCCAGCAGCAGTGGCTCATCTCCGACCTGGCTCGCGCGGTGGCGGCTGGGGTCGACCTGGACCGGACCCTTGAGCGCGCCACCATAGCCGCGGGTCACGACATGGGGATCGTGTCCCATATCCCGCAGCCGTTCCTGAAACCAGATGACGGTGGGGGTCTTTCCGGTGCCACCGGCGTTGATATTGCCGATGCAAATGACAGGGACAGGGACGCGCAGCCCCTCGGTCTTTGCGATCCGTCGAGCTGTGGCATGACCGTAGATTTGGCCAAGCGGAGCCAACAGGGTGGCGCGCAGGTCAAAGTCACGTGGGGGTTTGTCCCAGAAATCAGGAGCTCTCATATCTGTCCTCTCTCCTGTCCAGCAGGTCCTGGATCAGTTCCAGAAGATGATCTGTCATGCCTGCCCCTTCGGTAACGATGTCCCATCCCGCAAGAGCCATTTCGGCAGCCCGATCCGGTGCAGACAGGCTCAGCACCCCTTGTGCCAGTCCTTCCACGCCGTCAACCTCTAGGGCGGCACCGGCATCATGCAGGCGTTTGTAGGCGGCGTGATGGGTGCCAAGACCGGGACCGTGCAAGATCGCTGATCCAAGCGCGGCGGCATCCAGCGGGTTCTGACCGCCATTGCCTCGCGCCAGACTGCCCGCCAGCAGCGAGAGAGGCGCGAGCCTGTACCAAAGCCCGCTGTCTTCGGAGGAACACAAAAGAACCTGTGTGTAATCGTCGGGCTCTTCTCCGCTGTCCCAATCTGCGAGCTGGAGGCCACTGTGCTGAATTGCGTCGCGGGCCTCAGCAAGATCATCTTCGTCGCGCATCGCCACCACCAGCAGGAGGCGGTGTAGCAATTTCAGAACGCTGCGATGAGCATTCAGTATCGTATAGAGGTCCTGCAGATCGGTGTCAGAGGAAAACCAGATTGGCCGACTGCCGAGGATGGACTGCATATGGACGAGTTCGTCGTTGTTGCAGCCTGGCGGCGTTGCAGACAACCGCAGCGGATCACTGAGCGTCAGCTTGTCCCGCGCCACACCAATGCGCAGAAGCCGTGCCTCAGCTTCATGAGAAGGGGTCAGGATTTCCGTAAACCGATCCAGCATGCGGCGGCGTTGATCCGGCAGCCAGCGGCTGGTGCGTTCGGGCAATTCCTTTGGGGTGATGTCGACAAGAAGCGTGTCGATCTGCCGTTCGGCCAGTTGGCGCATCAGAACCCGGCGCAGATCGCCCCCGGACCAGATACAGAGATCAGGTCGCCAATGATCGAGAAACAGGCGAACATCGGATGGGGTATCCTCTGGCGGGGCCCCAACAGCGAGATCGCAGCCTTCAATCTTGGGGCGTGTGGTGATTTCCGGTCCCCAGGACACGAGGATCGACAGATCAGGGCGCAGCGATTTCAGGCGATGGCCGACGTCGCAGAGCGCCATGTATCGTTCCGTGGTGCTTGCGTGGACCCAAAGCAGCTCTCCCGCGGGGCGCGGGGGCCATTGCAGGCTGCGGTCTTGTAGGGCTGTCGGCCTCACCATTGCGTTGATCTTCCTGCAGACGCGCCGCTGTCAAAGCGGGCGCAGGCCCGGGCTCTTGGGGTCGAGCGCGGCAATCAGTTGACGGTGCAGAGACGGCGCGGCCGCCACTACCCCGTTAAGCGTAGGATGAGGATTGTTGAACCGCAAGTCGCGGCCAAATCGGTCGCTGCAGCGGCCCCCCGCTTCGCGCAGGATCAGATCTCCGGCTGCGATGTCCCATTCCCAGCTGGGGCGCAGCGTCAACATCCCGTCAAAGCGCGCATCGGCAACCCGCGCCATGCGATACGCCAGCGAAGGTCGGTGGCTGCGGCGGAAAGGGGGGACATTGCCGTCCAGCCAGTGAACAGGATCCTGCATCGGGCGGGCTGCCAGGATCTCTGCGTTTTCGAGATCCACCCGGGGTGAGATGGTAATTGCGGTGCCGTTACATTTGGCGCCTTCGCCGACAGCGGCGGTATACATCAGCTCGCGCTGGGGCAGATAAATGACCGCTGCCGTAATGCGACCGCGATCGGCAACAGCCAAGGCGTGAGCCCAGGTGCGCGAACCTTCGGCAAAGCTGCGGGTGCCATCAATCGGGTCGATGATAAACAGCCGCTCATGCGAGAGCCGGTCTGTGTTGTCTTCCGTTTCCTCGGACAGCCAACCGTAATCGGGCCGTGCCGCAGGTAGCAGATCTGCCAGTGCTGCGTTGACGGCCAGATCTGCCTCTGTCACGGGGCCCGCACCATCGGGTTTGTCCCATTTGCGTGCATCAGGCCCGGAATACCGGCTTGCGGTATCTCCGGCGATTTCCGCCGCCCTGATCAGAAGCGCAAGATCTGTCTCCGGGTCAGTTGCCGGCAAGTGTCATCCCCTCGACCAGCAGTGATGGAACAACCCGCGACAGGTGGCTGCGGGCGTCATTGGCGGGCACGATGCTGCGCAACATGTCGCGCAGGTTGCCTGCGATGGTGCATTCATTGACCGGATAGGCAATCTCTCCGTTCTCCACCCAGAAGCCAGCCGCCCCACGGGAATAATCGCCGGTGTTGGGGTTGATGGTGGATCCGATCATGGATGTCACCAAAAGACCGGTGCCCATATCGGCCAACAGTTGTTCGCGCGACTGGTGTCCCTGGGTCAGGGCGATATTCCACTGCGACGGCGAGGGGACAGACCCAATGCCGCGTGCCGCGTTGCCCGTGCTGCTGAGCCCCAGTTTGCGCGCTGAGGCAAGATCGAGTGTCCAGCCAGTGAGAATACCGTCCTTGATGATCGCACGCCTTTGGGTTGGCAGGCCTTCACCGTCAAACGGACGCGAGCCAGCCATCCGAGGGCGGTAGGGATCTTCGAGCACGCTGAGGGTATCGGGCAGGATCTGCTCTCCCATTGCGTCCTTCAGCCAGGAAGATCCCCGCGCGATAGAGCCACCGTTCACTGCAGCCAACAGATGGCCAATGAGGGACGAGGAGACCCGTTCGTCAAACAGGACAGGGTAGCTGCCGGTCTTGGGACGGCGTGCGTTCAGGCGGGCAATAGCGCGTTCGCCTGCCTGCTGGCCGATGTCTGCGGCGCTGCGCAGATCGGACTGAAATGTCCGCGAATCCCCGTCATAGTCCCGTTCCATCCCTGTTCCTGTGCCAGCGATCGCAGTACAGGAAATCGAACGGCTGGAACGTTTATAGCCTCCGGAAAAGCCGTTGGTCGCAGCGAGGTGAACGGCGTGACTGCCGTATCCAGCCGCAGCGGATTGGACCTGTGTGACACCTTCAATGGCCAGACCTGCTGCCTCAGCCGCGAGTGCATCGGCCTGCAGCATCGCGGGGGCCGGTTCCTCTGCCGGATCAAAAAGTTCCAGCGCGTCCAGATCCCAGTCCGTCGCGAGCTGTTCCGCAGCTGCCAGCCCGGCATATGGATCTTCGGGAGCTTCCTTTGCCATAGCGACTGCGCGTTCGGCCATTGCCTCGATGGTTTCGGCGCGGGTGTCCGAAGCCGATACTGTGGCTTGGCGCTGCCCGATGAAGACCCGCAGCCCGAGATCGATGCCTTCTGAGCGTTCTGCGTGTTCCAGTGCACCCTGACGGACCTCGATAGACAGAGAGCTGCCTTCAGCGGCCATTGCATCGGCAGCGTCAGCGCCCGCTTTGCGAGCGGCGTCAATCAGGGCTTGGCAGAGGCTTTCTGGGGTCTGTGTCATGTGCACCTACATCGGTTTGGTTGCACCTAGAGCTAGACAGACCCGCCAGCCGTCGCAAGGGCGCAGACGAAAAAAGGGGCCGCAAAATGCAGCCCCTTTGAGAGATTGACGCAGGAAATGCGATTACTTGATGCGCTGGCCGTTTGCTTTGATCTGGCCATCCTCGGTCAGTTCGATCTTGGAGGTCAGAGTATCTTCGCCGTCGCCCGGTACAGCCAGCAGGCCCATCATCATGCGGGCGCCCATTGCGTCGCTGTCAGACACCAGCCCCATGCTGATCAGGGTGTCGAGCAGGGTGTTGGCGCCGACAAGTTTGAGATTGGCCTCACCAGAAGGTGCGGGCATGCCATCGTAGGTTTCCAGATCACCGTTGTTGAAGGTAAAGTCGCCGGTTCCAGTCAGTTCGGCGCCTGCCACAGAGACTTCGAGCGCGTTGACCGAAAGGGCATTCAGCTCACCCGGAGCCAGCTCACCGTTATCGATTGCTTCCATCGAGGCCGGGTCAAACATGTCAAACGCCAGCTTGGCCTTGCCTGCCAGATCAATCGCGATGGTTGCCGGATCGTGAGGCAGTGCGCCGGTCGGGTCAACCATACCCCAGAGCACCTCGGGGACGTCGAAGTCGCGAAGGAACACTGCCAGGCCAAAGTCCTGCTCTTCGTCCGATTTGGTCACAGGCACCATGAGCTTAAACCCGGTCTCGGCCATGGAAAGGGCCAGGGGGAACGGAATGTCCGACCCGCTGATGTTCAGCTCGGTCTGGTTCTGACGCACATCATAGGTGAGGCCTGCGTCGCTCATGTCAAAGGAGATCGAACCCCCTTGCGACGCGCTTTCCATTGCAAAACTGTCGCGACGCTCGCGGCCGGAGATTGCGCTGTTGCCGCCGGCAAAGTCGAAACGACCCGAGGCGCTCAGACCATTGCGCAAAAGTGCGGCCATGTCGGCGCTTTCCGTTCCGTCAGGAATGGATGTCGTGCCGTTGAACGTCAGTCCCTGCAAAGCCCCTTTGAAGCTGCCCTCACCCTTGCCTTCGGGGTCCGTGACGCCAAAGTCATAGTCCAGTGACGCGCTGGTCAGGGTCTGCTCGTAGCTGCGCAGATCGGTTTTTGTCATTACCGTCTTTGTGACCACATCGGTCAGCGTCGCTTTGAATTTTACAGCCTCTGCCGGAATGTCCTCTCCCGGGACGGTCAGACCAGAAAGGGAGAACCCCATAAGGGCAGTGGCATAGTCATAGGTCATTTCATCCGTATCACCGGACACCAGCATCGGGCTGCCGTCATGGGAGTAGATGAAGGTGCCTTCGACCGCGCCGTCGGGACCATCCATCTTGAACTGCAGCGGCATTTCCTTTGGCAGGAGGATGTTGACGGTTCCGTCGCCGTTTTCGACGAACTGAATGTTCGGCATTGCGATGGAACCGCTTGCCTCAGCGTCCATCACCGGCATTTCCAGAAGCAGATCGGAAACTGTCAGCGTATTGCCTGACTTGGCTTCTGTCCCCGTGACCTTATAGCCCGTGGTCGTCATGTAGGACTTCCAGTCCGACCAGACGTCCTGCGCAGACACATCGGCCAGTGCGGCCTGTGCGGACAGGCTCAGGACAATCGCTGCGCCGCAGCTGCGTGCGAATGAAACGGACATGAGAATACCTTTCATGGTCAAAAAATTTGCGCCAACATTGGCAGGTCGGACAGCCGAAACAAGGGGGCATCGCTCTGGACCGTTCCCCGTAAGCAGTCTACCACATTTCAAAACAGGGATTTGGAGATTTATCAGATGGACATCAAGGGCAAGACAGTTGTGATCACCGGCGCCAGCCGAGGTATCGGGGCCGATGCTGCCCGTGTTTTTGCAGCCGAGGGCGCCAATCTGGCCTTGCTGGCAAGGAGCAAAGACAGCCTGACAGCGCTGGCAGAAGAGATCGGCGAAAATGTGCTGACCTTTGCTTGTGATGTGTCCGACTATGCTGCTGTGGCCGACGCAATTGAAAAAACCCATGCGCATTTCGGTTCCCTAGATGTCCTGATCAACAACGCTGGCGTCGTGGATCCGATTGCCCGGCTGGAGGCCGCAGAGCCCGATGATTGGGGCAAGCTGATTGATATCAACGTCAAAGGCGTTTTCTACGGCATGCGTGCAGCGCTTCCCGTCATGAAGGCAGCGGGTAAGGGAACCATCCTCACCGTTAGTTCTGGCGCCGCACATAACCCTGTCGAGGGATGGAGCGGCTATTGCACATCCAAGGCTGGGGCAGCGATGCTGACCCGCAGCCTGCATCTGGAAGAGGCGGAAAACGGCATTCGCGCCATGGGGCTGTCCCCGGGAACAGTTGCTACCGAAATGCAGCGCGTGATCAAGGCAAGCGGCGTCAACCCTGTCAGCCAGCTTGATTGGTCTGTCCATATTCCGGCCGAATGGCCCGCCCGTGCGTTGCTATGGATGTGCGGCACGGATGCGGATGAGTTTCTGGGCGAAGAGATTTCATTGCGCGAAGAGGCCATCCGCAAACGGGTCGGTCTGATATGATCCAGCTGGATATCGCGGAGAATGGGCTTTGGACGGTTACGTTGAACCGTCCCGAAAAGGCGAATGCTCTTACGGCACAGATGTTGGAAGAGCTCTGTGATATCGCTGGGCAGGCTCATGTCGCGCGCGGCCTGATCCTGACAGGGGCGGGCAAGGTGTTCAGCGCCGGCGCCGACCTTGATGCTGCGCGGGCAGGGCTTGCCACCTCTCCCCTGTGGGAGCGCCTGTCGGGCGCGATCGCGGATTTGCCCTGCCTCACGATTGCGGCGCTCAATGGCACGCTGGCGGGTGGGGCAAACGGCATGGCCCTTGCCTGTGATCTGCGAATTGCAGTGCCGACGGCCAAGGTGTTTTATCCAGTGATGAAGCTTGGCTATCGCCCGCAACCGTCAGATGCACGGCGAATGACAGCTTTGATAGGTCCGGCCCGTACCAAGCTGATCCTTGCCGCTGGGCAGAAAATAACCGCAGACGATGCCTTTGCGTTCGGTCTTGTGGACCGCATCGTCCCGCCGGAGGAGCTGCTGGGCACCGCTCGGGATCTGATGGCCGATGCGCTTGCCGCGGATGCGGCAACAGCGGCAGCCATCCTTGCGGACTGCACCCGCGAGCTGTGATCCGGCTTACCTTTTGCGCCGCCCGCCCGTCACACGTGACCGGAATGCGGGCGGTCGCTTTTGGATCCACGCAATGAATTTGGCGAGACGCGGATGGGTCCGCAAGGCAGCAACCGTGTTGTAACTGCGTGCCAGCTCAGCTTCGCTCAGCGTTGCATGGATTTCCTTGTGGCAGATGTGATGCAGCAGCACCGTGGGGCCACCCTTGCCGCCTTTCAGCTTTGGGATCAGGTGGTGCAGGCTCTGGTCAACATCCGCAGGGATCGGGCGCCCGCACAAGGGGCAGATCGGCGGCGTTTCGGCAGGCGGTGACATTTGCAGGCTCTCTGGGTATGGCTGTGCGATGATGCAAAGATGCAGCGCGCACGGCTGATGACAAGCGGTGAGGCGGCAATCCGTAATTAGAGGCATGAGAGAGTGGCGAAACAGCAGGCAGAGATCTGGGACGCTGTGGTCGTGGGGGCCGGACCCGCAGGTTTGCGTGCGGCCGAAACGCTGGGCGCGGCCGGCTATCGTGTTCTGATTGCCGACGCCAAACCGTCGGTCGCCCGAAAGTTCCTGATGGCAGGCAAGTCGGGGCTGAACCTGACCAAGGACGAACCCCGCGAGCAGCTGCAGGCAAACTATGGCGACAAGGCTGCCTGGCTTGCACCCATGCTGGCGCATTGCAGCGCGCAGGAGGTGCAGGACTGGGCCCGTGGATTGGGCGTGACGCTGTTTTCCGGCTCAACCGGGCGGGTGTTTCCTGTCGAAATGAAGGCGTCACCCCTATTGCGGGCGTGGCTGTCCCGGCTCGACAGCTACGGGGTAGAGCGCCGAACCCGATGGCGTTGGCAGGGCTGGGACGGCGACGCGCTTTTGTTTGACACTGTGGAGGGCCCGCAACGCGTTGATGCCCGCTGCACGGTTCTGGCAATGGGCGGCGCGAGCTGGTCGCAGTTGGGGTCAGATGGGGCCTGGGCCGATGTCCTGAAGCGCAAGGCCGTGCCGCTGGCACCTTTCAAACCGGCAAATGTTGGTCTCTTGGTGGACTGGTCTGCCTATATGGCGTCCTATTTTGGGGCCCCGCTCAAGGGGATCGCCCTCATGGCGGGTGATCTGGTGAGCCGGGGAGAGGCCGTGATTTCGGATCGCGGTCTTGAAGGGGGCGGTGTTTACACTGTCTGCGCGGCAGTGCGCGATGGGGCGCCGCTGACGATAGACTTGCTGCCGGATCTGAGCGCGAAAGACATCGCCCAAAGGCTGGCGCGCCCGCGCGGCAAGGCCAGCTGGTCCAGCCATATGCGAAAAGTGCTGAAGCTTAGTCCACCGCGGCTTGCTCTGCTGCAGGAGTTTTGCCGCCCGCTGCCCACTGATCCTGAGGCGCTTGCCGGTGTATTGAAATCGATCCCTGTTCAACACGCCGGACTGCGGCCGATGGATGAGGCGATTTCAACTGCGGGTGGGGTGACTGTTGAGGCCTTGGATGACCAGCTGATGTTACGTGCGCTTCCCGGCGTGTTCTGCGCTGGTGAAATGCTGGACTGGGAGGCCCCGACGGGTGGGTATCTGCTTACCGCCTGCCTGGCCACAGGTCGCTGGGCCGGGCAGGGCGCAATTGCATATCTGCGCGATCTTACTTGACCGAGGCCGCGACCTTCTGAAACGCGGGCCGACTGCGCATCCGCTTGCTGTATTCAAGCAGAGCCTTGTTTTCGAGCGGAAATTTCGCAGAGTATGCCCAGTTTAGGCAGTGCGTGCAGATGATGTCTGCGATGGTAAAGTCTTCCCCCATCAGGTAGGGGCCCTGCATGCGCGCTTCGAGCCGGTTCAGGCTGCGGGCAAATTCCCATTTCAGGCTGTCTTTCACCTCAGGGACGCGTTTGTCCTCTGGCAGGATGAAGCTGTGGCGCGCAGCCGTCCAAAGCACGGCGTCCAGTTCGTCAAGCAACATATGCGTCACGGCGTCCTGTTTCGCCCGTGCAAGCGTACCAGCTGGGGCGGTTAGCTGTCCGTGCTTGTCAGCGAGATAGGTGATGATCGCAGTCGAATCCGTGATCGTCTCGCCGTCCTCTACCAAGATCGGCACCTTGCCCGACGGATTGAGCGCAAGGACATCCGGGCTCTGCGGTAGGGCGGGGTTCAGATCATACTCCTGCCCCAACTCTTCCAGCGCCCAAAGAACACGATAGCAACGGGTAAGCTGCTTGCCGATGACGGTGTACATGACGTCCAATCTCCCTAACTCTCTTACGCGAAAGGAAGCGGTTTGCAGGGCACAGGTCAAGCCAGCCTCACCCGGCTGTGAAGGCGACGCAGCGTCGAAGTCTCCGGCTCAGTTCACTCGGCTGAGGCGGGCCAGCTGAATAAGCGCGCGCTCCATCAAGGCCAGGGCCGGTGCCGTCTGCCCGGCAGACCGCAGCTGCAGATCCGTGTCGGTAAGCAGCGTCAGCGCAGTTTCCAGTTTGAAGGCGCCCCAGCTTTGCGCCTGGCGCAACAGGCGGTCGCGCCGTTTCCCGTAGGCGGGAGGCCGAAGCCGTCCGATGCCCTGTGCGGGACCGCCGGGGTCTGATGCGATGGTGTAAAGGGTGCGGAAATGGCGGGTTGCCCCGATGCAGAGCGTAACCGCGTTGGTGCCCTGGGCTTGCAGTCGGCCCATCAATGGTCCGATTTCCGCTCCGCGTCCCTCGGCCACGATATTGAGCATGTCATCCAGCGCAGCTTCGGTGGATTGCGGCGCGACGGCCTGAATGTCGTCGAGCGTCAGGGGAGAGCTGTCTTCGTATTTGTACAACGCGAGTTTTTCCACCATGCGGGAAAAATCGCCGGGGCCAATATCGTTGGCGATGTCGACCAGTGCGGACATGCTGTCCCCGGGCACATCGCGAATCTGCGCTTCGCTCAGAATACGTTCGATTTCGCTGCGCGAGGGTGGGTCGTCATAGATGCCGGTGGCATAGGCATTGCCGTGCCCTTCGAAGGCTTTTCGCAGTTTGGATGTCGCCTTGAGTTGGCCGGCCGTCACGACAATCTGCGCGTCCCCCGGCTGCCAGGCCTCAAGAGCCGAGATGATCGCTGGCGTCGCTGTGTCGTTGGCGTCCTCGACAAAGACCGCCCGGATACCTGGGAAAAATCCAACGGCCTTGACCGCATCCATCAACTGGGCCGGATCCTTGCGCAGATCAGAGGCGGGCATCCGGGTCAGGCGCATTTCCTCTTCAGCGGTCGGGCCAAGCAGGGCCGCAAGCATCTGCTGACGCTTGAGAGATACGCGCATCGCATCGGACCCATAAATCAGGATACCGGTCTTGCCCGAATCCGGGCGGGCAAAATAGCCCTCGGCCTCGCGCGGGCTCAGCTTCATTCCCCGGCCTGTTCCGTTGATTGGCGGCCCTCGGCCAGATTGACCGTGGTCAGCAGTTCGATCGTGATCTGATCAGCAAGAATCGTCATCAGTCTGCGCTGCGCGTCGCGTTCGCCAGCAAGTGTTTCCACCGTGCTGCCCGTTGCCGAATAACCAGTGAAGTTCTGTACATTGCCGCTGGCAACGATCATGCCATCGGCCTGACGGGTCAGAATGTAGTCGACGTAACCGACGACGGAATAGCGGGTGATTTCGTTGTCGGCGGTGATCGCCTGACCTTCGCTGCGGGTGCGCAGGTTCAGATCAAGCGTATAGGCCCCTGTTGCGGTTCGCCCCAGTCGTTCCTCAAGGTTTTGAACGAGAAAATAGGCGTCCGAATCGTCCTTGGCCCCAAGCGTTTCGGGGGCCTGAACCGTCACGGCACCATAAAGAGCCGTGCCCGTGCCGCCCGGCGCGTAGACCGGCGTAAACCCGCAGGCCGCAACCAGAAAGGTTGCGGCCAAAGCGGCGAGATATCCGTGTTTAAGCCACGACATTCACAATACGACCCGGCACAACGATCACCTTTTTCGGGGCGCCGCCATTCAGCGCCTTTTGCACAGCTTCATGCGCGAGGGCGAGTTTTTCAACCTCTGCCTTGTCGAGATCCTTGGCAACGGTGATTTCACCACGACGTTTGCCGTTGATCTGGATGGGCAGGGTTACGCTGTCTTCGACCAGCATCGTGTCGTCGGCCACCGGCCAAGGCGCCGTTGCGCAGAGACCTGCGCCACCTTGATGATGCCAGATGTCCTCTGCCAGGTGCGGGGTCATAGGTGACATCAGCTGTGCCAGCGTCATGATGGCCTGCTTTTGTGCCGCGGTGCCCGCCTTGGATTTGGCCAGCGTGTTGGTAAAGCCATAGAGCTTGGCGATGGCGGCATTGAACCCGAAGGTTTCGATGCTGAGGGTGACATCACGGATCGCCTTGTGCATTTCGCGCAGCAGCTCGTCGTCACCGCTGCCTGTCGCGTCGGGCTCCATGCTGGCGATCTTGTCGCAGAGGTTCCAGACACGGTTCAGGTGTTTGTGCGCGGCTTCTGCACCTGCGGCGGTCCATTCCACGTCCCGCTCGGGCGGGCTATCGGACAGCACGAACCAGCGCGCGGTGTCCGCGCCATAGGACGAGATGATCTGTAGCGGATCGACGACGTTGTTCTTCGACTTCGACATCTTGGCGGATGGAATCACCTTGATCGCTTCGCCGGTGTCTTTGACGTAGACGCCGCCATCCCGTTCTTCCACCTCTTCGGGGTAGTGGTAGATCGGGCGCCCATTCTCGGTCTTGCGTTCTGCGTTCTCGTAGATCGCATGGGTCACCATGCCCTGTGTAAAGAGCGCGTTGAACGGCTCTTTTGCCTTTTCAGGCAAGTGGCCACAGATCTGCATCGCACGAGCAAAGAAGCGCGAATAGAGCAGGTGAAGAATCGCGTGTTCGATACCGCCGATGTACTGATCGACATTCATCCAATATTCCGCGTCCTCCATCCGGGTCGGAGTCTCTGCATCCGGCGCGGTGAAGCGGGCAAAGTACCAAGACGAATCGACGAATGTATCCATCGTGTCGGTTTCACGTTTGGCCGGTTTGCCGCAGGTCGGGCAGTCGCAGTCGCGCCAAGTCGGGTGGCGATCCAGCGGGTTGCCGGGCTTGTCAAAGCTGACATCGTCGGGCAGGCGGACAGGCAGGTTCTCTTTCTTTTCGGGAACGACGCCACAGCTGTCACAATGGACGACGGGAATCGGGCATCCCCAATAGCGCTGACGGGACAGACCCCAATCGCGCAGACGGAACTTGGTTACGCCTTCACCCCAGCCATCAGCCTCCGCCTTGTCGACGGCCGCATTCACGGCCTCTTCGCCGGTTTGTTCGCCGTTTCCGGAGAAACCTTTTACGTAGCGGACTTTCTCGGCCTTTGTCGGAACATAGGCTTCGCTCAGATCGCCGCCTTCACTGCTGGGATCTTCAAACACCGGGATGATCGGCAGATCATATTTGGTGGCGAATTCAAAATCGCGCTGATCGTGAGCCGGGCACGCAAAGATCGCGCCAGTGCCATAGTCCATCAGAATGAAGTTCGCGATCCAGACAGGCAGTTCCCAGTTCGGATCGAGGGGGTGTTTCACTTTGATGCCGGTGTCATAGCCCAGCTTTTCAGCGGTCTCGATGGCTTCCTCTGTGGTGCCGCCCTTGCGGCACTCGGCAACAAATGCCGCGACTTCGTCCGATTCGGCCTCCAGCGCTTTGGCAATCGGGTGGTCGGGCGAAATGCCGACAAAGGACGCCCCCATCAGCGTGTCGGGCCGTGTGGTGTAGACTTCAATCGCTTCGCCGCCATCGGTGCGTTCAAAGGAGAACTGCAACCCGCGCGACTTGCCGATCCAGTTTTCCTGCATCAGGCGGACCTTGGCAGGCCAGTTCTCGAGGCTGTCGAGCGCGTCCAGAAGCTCTTCTGAATAGTCGGAGATCTTGAAGAACCACTGGGTCAGCTCACGCCGTTCCACCAGCGCGCCCGAGCGCCAGCCGCGCCCGTTTTCAACCTGTTCGTTGGCCAGAACGGTCATATCGACCGGGTCCCAGTTCACCACCGCGTTCTTGCGGTAAACCAGGCCTTTTTCAAGGAAATCAAGGAAGAGGGCCTGCTGCTGACCATAGTATTCCGGATCACAGGTCGCAAATTCGCGGCTCCAGTCGATCGACAATCCCAGAGGTTTCATCTGACCGCGCATGTCCGCGATGTTTTTGTAGGTCCAGTCTTTGGGATGGCCCCCGGATGCCATCGCGGCGTTTTCTGCGGGCATCCCGAAGGCGTCCCACCCCATCGGATGCAGCACGTTGTGGCCGGTCGACAGCTTGTAGCGGGCGACAACGTCACCCATGGTGTAGTTGCGCACATGTCCCATATGAATACGTCCGGACGGATAGGGGAACATTTCCAGCACGTAGTATTTGGGTTTGTCGTCTGTGCGGTTTGCCTGAAAAATCCCGGCTTTTTCCCAGGCGTCCTGCCAACGCGCTTCGATTTCCGGGGCAACATAACGGGGCATCACAGCAGTCCTTCGTAGATAAAAACGCCAGGTTTTTGGCCTGGCGCTTGTGATAGTGATGTTTGCCCAGCTGTTCCAGTGGGCAGAAAAGGGGGGCGCCTCGCGTCAGAGCTTGCGATCGGCAATCCGCAACTGGCGGGCCCGCGAGAGAATCGCATCCTCAATCGCGCGGGCGGTACT
>Ga0098068_1000309_pt1 | contig 20115 bp, 28 predicted proteins | sample 26BtaG_FD_75059 | JGI IMG/M metagenome (GOLD analysis project Ga0098068, IMG submission 75059) | Marine viral communities from Cariaco Basin, Caribbean Sea - 26B_WHOI_OMZ_CsCl | ecosystem: Environmental > Aquatic > Marine > Oceanic | place: Caribbean Sea: Cariaco Basin | collected 2014-11-09 | reverse complement strand
GCATGAATGCAACTATGATTTTAACAGACATTGGATTATCCTATATTATTATTTAGTATTAATTTGGATATTTATATGTTTTCAACCCTTTTATAGCTCTATTTCTATTTACTATATCCCAATCTCTTTTGCAATAATATCTGTTTTTCCTTGGATATTTATACGCTATTCTATTATCTCTACACACAGAACATCCAATTTTACTTTTTGCCATTTCTACCTCTTATACTGCTCTATTTCTTTCACTGACTCCCATCCAGAGAACAACTATTCCATGAAGCACCAATAATCCCCAATGAATCAGCCCTGCTCCAAGTGCTACAAATGCAGCAGTTACAACTAATGTAGCAATACCTAAAATCATCCGATCCCGAACATATTTGCTTACTTTTGTCCAAACCCATATCATACAGAATAAATATATACAGGTTGCAATTAACTGGATAGGAATTAATGCCTGTTTGTCATCTTGCATGACTCCGGTTACATCACTGAGAGCATCGGCAATTACCCATAATACATTATCGGGATTTTCTTCCGGTAAAGCTGGTGGCATTTCTCCAATTGGCTCAATAACACCCATACCATCTTGAGGATAAGAAGAAGATGATAGCTGTTGAGTCTCGCCAGTGAAATTAATTGATGAATATGAAATGTCAACACAACTTTCATTTGCTGCCAGCAGATAGGTTGCATCATTTGAAGATGCCGACTTGTCTGAAATAGTTGTATCGGTACAATCTTCGGGTTCATAATCCAGATGTAACACTTCTGTTCCGGCAGACTTGATTATTGTGTCATCAATCAACCCGTCAAATTCAGCCACATGGACTTGGTTATTATTTGTGTAAATAGCTCCGGACAATGCCTGTGATGTAGTACCACCGGTAGAAATTGACTGATTTACTCCATCATAAGAACACACAACTGGTATTTCTATACCGGCAACAACCGTTCTGGTAACTTCACTCAATGAACCGGATGAAACTGTAAAATCAACCGTGACATATGCCTGAGTAACTCTGGCTCCATTAGGCCAGTTGGTGACACTGTGTTGTAATGTCAGCCAGAATTCTGCCAGTCCTAAATCGCTTACTGTCCATGTTCCACTGTTGGGACGAGCCAGTACATCACTGTATGCTGTTACCGATGTTCCCAATGTGCGTTGAGTGCCATTTTCTGAAAAACCTGAAAGATAAACGGATGGAGTCAGATATGCCGTGCCAACAGGAGAACCAACAGCAGCACGAGTGTTGAATGTAACTGTGCCTACATTACCGGAACCAAGACCGGAAGTGTCTATTGAATATTTGCCAATATGAATAAGTGTTGACCCACCAGGATGATATACATATGTTGTATCACTGGTATCACTAAGATTAGTAATCTGATCTCCAGTAGGAACAGTGGAATATTCATAAGCACCAATATCATAACTGCCATTCTGAGGACGTACTGTTCCGGCAATGTCATTTCCAACTGCAATACTTGGAGTTTTACCATTATCTATAGCACTTGATGATACCAGTAAACTGAAATCATCTGGTGGATTGGTCATTCCGTCAGCACCAGTCTGATAATTAATGCCATAATACGGAGTTACCGCATAAAGATTATTTTCAAAATGATGTTCATTGGAATCATAACCGGAATCAAACTCTACTCCTGACGAAGCGGAAAATATATTATTTTCAACCCATAAATCAGTAATGTTTCCACCGGGTTCACGAATCCACATAACATAGCTGGTGGAATTGTAAAATGTGTTATTAGCCAGATAAATATTATCATAGGTATCAGCAGTGGAAGAAATACGAAATTCACTATAGCCTGAATTATATGAAATATTGTTGAATATCCTGATATTCGATATGTTTTTTCCTGTACCAGCTTCGGAATTCAGATGAATACCATATTCAGTAGAATTACTTATCCAATTATCATGTATAACTATATTGCTTGCATCCGGCCTGCCGTCAATATAAATTCCATGTCTTGCTCCATCTATTACATTATAAGCAATCGTTCCTGATGAACAATTTACTTTTGCATCAATACCTTCCTTGGGGCATTCAATGCACCATGCATCGGTAAATGCTCCAGGCTGGTCATGGATATAATTGTAAGTCACATTAAAATTAGTAACAGTCTGAAGCGTTATAGCTTCCTGATCGGCTTGTGTGTTTACTCTATCGGCTTCGTTGTTATATATAGTTACATCTGATATGTTATAACACCAGATAGCAGATCCACCTATTGAGCCACTATATGTATTTTGAACAATTACATTATCAGAACCGTTCTTGATACTCATTGCACTTCCAGCATCAAGATACGCTTTACCCCACCAGAAAAACTCCAATCCATCTATCGTAATGTAATCTTTATTATCAAGAACAAAACCTCCATTATTCCATCCGGTTGTTAATCCTGTTCCTGAAATAACCACCTTTTGACCATCATAATTCCGAAATGTTATCGGGTTGCCGGATGTACCATTTCCATCAACAGTGACCCTTTCGTTATATGTGCCACCCATGATCCAGACATAATCACCAGCAGTAGTGGCAGTTGATGCAGCATGATCGATGGTGGCAAATGGTGATCCGGTAGTTGTTCCGGGCCATGCATCGTTACCATTTTTGTCTACATAATAAACAGTGGCAGCACGAGCATTATCAGGAGTTATTACAGGAATATCAACAAACATTCCCATACCAGAAATCAATATAAGGAATAATAGTGCAATTGATATATTTTTCATGTTAATTCGCCAGTAATGTACTTGAAACTACGCTTGATGGGCTTCCTGATGCTGTGTAGCCAGCACCACCACCAGATGAATACAATCTGAATATTATCTGTGGAGTGCTATCGACCAGCACTTCATATGCTCCAGCCTTGGATACAATGACCTGTTCACCATCAGGATTTTTGGGAAGATAGATATTGCTTGATATTTCAAGATTGGTAGTAATATCAAGACTGGCATGATCGGCAATATAGGTAACATCACCTTCGGCAGCGATCCACCATTGATCTCGTGATATAGTTTGATTGCCCATATATAACGTGCCATTTAATGATGAATTTGCCCCAAGATTATAATAATCGAGTAGTAGTGTATCTCCACCAGTACCAACCATTGCAGTGACATTTTCTTCAGTGGAACCTTCATAAGTCAAAGTAATATCATCACCATCCGGTTGTATGTATCCACCATCTGCTAGAACTGCTGCTGGGAAATCTTCTATAATAAACCGTGTGTGCTGGCTTGTGTTGCAATCATTAACAATTGTTACTATAGTTTGATATGCATATCCTGACACGGTAAATACAGTTGGTGCAACATCAGCAGCAGATTGAATAATCAATTCTGAAGTTATACCACTTCTGCCAACTATAAGGAAAGAATCATCAGTTCCACTTCTACTTATAGTTTTGACAGTTCTTAATCCACCATCATAAATGGAGGCTGTAGCAGTATATGACATACTACTCAAAAGAACCATCATTAATAATAAGACAATTGCTTTTTTCATTTAACCACCAGCAGTTGTGTATTTTAATCTTATTCCATAAAACCATGAATTTGTATTACCAATACTGCCTGTTTTTCTTTCAAGTTCTAATCCAACAAAATCGTTAGCTGCAAGACTACTAACTACACTTTTAATATCATCTTCATACCATGTATTCGCATTTACACCAGCACGACTTAAAGTACCACTTTGAGTATGAGCAGATACACCTTGACCTGATGCACCATAATTAGTAGATAGTGAAGTAATCATAGTTGTACCACTTACTAACGGCATCCATACAATATTAATTTCATCAACTTGCACAAGATCAGATGGAGCATTAAAAACAATATTGGCTGTTTGGCCATCACCATTTATTCTAGCACCAGGAATTCCAGCATATTTACCAAATATTGTATTGCCGTATGTACAAGGGAAAAATTCTTCTTTAGAATACACAGTTGATGGTCTGATAACTACATTTGTATTGGTTGTTGAATTATCAGTCTGAGTATATGAATCAAATGAATCACCAGCATATATTATATTATCATCAGCACTTGTTTCCCATGTTATTGCTGTCGTTGGGCCTCTCCATGCATTTACATTTAATATTTCATCGTTAGCATAACAACTTATATTTTCCCCGCCAGCTTTTGTGAGTACAGATCGCACATTGTATGTATTACCATTTATGCCAGAAATTGTACCTGTTGTGCCAATTTGTAAATTAGTATTTGCATTTCTTAAAATACCAAAATCAAATTTATTCCAACGAATAACACCCGTCCCATTAGGATTATTCATTAAAACATTAATATCATGAGTATGTAATTCATCAATGGTAATAACTGAACTTTCTATACCTGTTCCATTAAAAACATCAGTTTCTAAACACGCGCCAGCGAGTGGCGTACCAGAACCTACAATTGCATTAATATATATATTACTTGCTACAATTTTATTAACTATTTCTGGCCCAATTATTTCAGCATCATTCGTAGGCTTTATCAATAAACCAGTATCATTTGTTTCGCCAGCAATTATCCCAAGTCTTATCACTGAATTCATATTAGAATCCATTTCTATCCCTTCACCTATAAATGTAGCCCCATTAGCTTCAAGATAAAAGTTTTGTAATACTGGAATATCTAATTGTGATCCTAAAACATATGTTCCTGCTAACCATAGTACAGATGCGTTACTGTTTCCAGCAGTTGTTATACTTGCCAGCAAATCAACTTCATCATTTGTTCCATTACATATAATATCAGCTTGACTCTTGGCATAGTCAGAACTATCATTTGCTGCTACTACAACGTCTGCTGTGCGTCCTACAGGTAACACAATAGTGTCAGCATCGCTTTCAGTGCGATTAACATATAAATTACCACCTTCCCAGCATCTTAACATCTGCCAGTCTGTTGTACTTCCAAATCCGACACCGCCAGCATCAAAGCGAATGTCTTTAATAACCCAATTATTGCCACCAGCAGTAAATATATCAGCAGCACCATTGTAAACAAAATACGAACTATATCCCATGCCTTCAAAGATGACATTATCAATTGCTCTTGTTACTGTACTAGTAAAATTATATTGTCCACCTAAAACAAGAATTTTGCCACCATTGGCCGGTAAAGCATTCAAAGCTGCCTGAAACTGAACATCATCAGCAGTTCCATCGCAAGTATAATCTGGAGTTGTAGCTGCCAAAGCCGATTCCGGCCCGATTGTGAGTGTTAAGACATTACCAATGGTTATCGCTCTTTGGTAATTGTCATTGCTCCCAACATGAAAACCAATATTGGCAAACGCCCCAATCAATACTGCAAGTACCAGACAAGTTGAGATTATAATATTTTTTCTCATTTTATTTCTCCCTTTTATAAACTCCCCACAAATTACCGCGTTGACGAATAATGGCATCAACACCATTTGCTTTCAAAACATTTCTTGCTGCAATAGCTTTTCGCTTTGTATCCTGAATTACAACAATCCGATATGTTTTCCCTCTTGATTTTATTCTTGGATTTCGATTTACCATAATTCACCTCTATGTTGCTGCCCTATTAAACAGAGTCATGTAAATAGTAAGCAATCCGCCTATAGTTGCAAAGCCCAACGCTATATATGGATCAACCATTCCTATAAAATACCCGCATCCTGTTATCCAGAAAAATACCGGAGTAATCGGTTTTGGATTTTGAGTTTCATATGCAATAAATGCACCAATCACAATGGCAACAATCATCCATAATAGAGATCGAATAAACATGCTTGACATGCCAAAATAATCTTCTGAAGATGCCATTTCAAACACTGTTCCATCAAGCTGATGCTCCATCCGTTTCATATATGAAAGATCGTTTGCACCTTTGGCCTTAGTTTGAAACATGAATGTGGAATTTGCAATATTACTCCATGTAGTTCCATTGTTTGCAGATAATAATGCATTGCCATTATATGTTGATGATGGATCATAGCGCCAGTTCACAGTACCGGAATTGCAAACCAGTACAATTGCATATTCATCATCATTGTTTAATTGTGTAGGTGATAAAGCGCACTCTTCCCAATCAAGTACCGGTGAGGTCATAAAATCAGTGCCTGGAATCGTTCCCGATGCAATTAATGTCGCCGGTGATCCTGATGATGTATAAAGCAAAACAGAAACATCTGATGGTGTTCCGGTTATATTCGCCTTGATTGCAATACGATCCAGTTCATAATCAAGCATGGCAGTAAATGTTTGTGCCAGATATCTATTACCACTTGCATTTGTACTGGTAGAATCACCACCAACATAGAAATCTGAAATTACTTCAGTGTCTTCATATTCAGATCGGACAGTTGCCGATTGAAACAATGACGGACATAATGTTCTCAAATTCACTATTGCTTCAGTCATATATTCTTCACCAATAGCAGTTAATATCTGTTCCCTGTTTGGCCCTTCTATCAATACATTATCTGTATCAGGATACCAATCATTCTGAATTATATTTATCATTACTGATAAGCGAGTATGTAAAGTATCCTGAACATCATCATTATAATAATTGGCAAATGTCAATTTGTTTTCAAATGGTGGCAAAGCAGCATCCCATGCAATCATAGGATTACCAACCATATTTATATAATATCCTGATCCTGGCCCAAAAGTTAATCCAAGCGTATCAACATCACCGGCACTGAAATAAATTCCGGCAACACCGGTATCAAAACCATCATTATAATATGCGCTTGGCACTGTAACCCCTAATTGTGAATCCGAAGCATCCAGCAATCTGATTAAAAATAAATCCTCAGAATTTAATCCGGCTGGCGGAGTGTCGGAATATTCCAGATCATAGGTAATTACATACAATTGATCATTATCAGTCAATACTCCCTGATAAACGTCAACCTGATTAATATTAATGGTATCCGGTGAAGATACAGCAGATATTGTTGCTGGCAATATCAACATTGTTGCCAAGAATAGAAGGATTAAAGTTATTCTGAAATTATTCATTTCCAAAATTCTTTCAAAAATGCATCTGTTTTAGTTATTTGCTGTTTACGTTTTGGTTTTCTTGCTTTTATTTTAACTCCTTTGGTTGTCAAATCGGATGTTGTTCGCTGATACGGATCACGGATATATTTCATTCCGCCTTTATCACCAGGATAAGCTGGTGGTGTAATGTGTATATCCTGAATGCCCATGTCTATTGTTATTGTTCCGGTTAATACTGGCCCACCAATAGCCTGTAAAGATCGTAAGGCACTTTCAGGGCCATCGAATATAGTTGCTCCCTGTGGCGGTTCCGGTAATAGTTTCAGATTGGATTGTTTGTACGGTGGATAAAGAACATACCAGTTACCTTGATAGCTGCCTTTGGTTTTTCCCTGTCTCCATGCAAGAATACCAATTGTTATTGGTGGTGTTTTCTTTTTAGATTCCTGATCCAAATCTGGTGGCGGTAGTATAATTTTCTTTTTCTTATCTTCAGTTGTTATTATTCGCCCTCTATCTGGTATATCTGGAATTATTCTGTCTGGAACATCTGGTATATCTGGAATTATTCTGTCTGGAGCATCTAAAATAGGTCTATCGGGCGTAATTACAATAGGTCTATCGGGTAATTCTCCACTTCTTATAACCTGTTCTGTTAATCTTGGGGTATCGGTTACTCTTGTTGGTATAGATGCAGCACGAAAAGCACTTGTACCTGATGTTCTTAAAAGATTTCTATTATAATAATCCAGAGCTTTTTGACTTTTTGAAGCATTGCGAAATACTCTTGCTGCTTCAACATATACATCAGATAAAACTCTTGTTTGGTTAGCTTCTCTTATATATCCAGCACGTTTAAAATTAGATGCTGACTCCCTAAATAAAGTTGCTGCTCTGGTAAATTCTGATGATAAATCCCTTGCTACCTGTCTGGTTAATGGCCTTGATAATCTTTCGGAACGCAATCCGGCAGATTCAGCCCTTAATCTGGCTGCAAGAGCATAATTACCATTTTTTTCAGCTTGGATTACTGCATCATCATACAAACGAGCTTCATCCAATAAATCCATCGGTTTGCCAAGTTTTGCACCCCTGACTTTTATTGCCGGAGTGAAAACTGATCTGGCTTCTAAAAATGGTTCCGCAAGTTTGGTTGCTATTCGTCTGGTAATTGACAATGGCTCTTCAGTGTATATAGCAAATTTTTCACCTGTAGCAGTTCGACTGAATCCCTTTTTTGTCATCTTGGGCATGTTAGCCCCAACTTCAAACTTACGTTCTAATTCTGCTGTTCCCTTAAATAATTTATTTGAAGAAACTGTATCTTCAGCAGATTTTCCAAATAATGCAACGCCTTTTTCAACCCCTGTCGGAGATTGCCCAAAAGCTGATGATGGTACAAATCTGGAATGAACACCAGAACCCACAAATAACCCTTGTTCACTTGCTGGCATCAAAGTGCCATCAGGTTTATATTTCAGATTAATTTTTGCTCCATCTTCAGTAATGCCAGTAATATTGGGTGATGCATGTGCAGCCCTTGAAGTTATCATTGATCGATCTAATTCATAAGTAATACCGTCAACGGTTGTTACTGGCTTTTTACCTTTGGCTAGTAGTGTCATTAATTCGTCACGGATACGCATAGCCTTTTCAGGAGTCTTTGCAAGCGATACGGGAATACGCACAGTTGACGATGAAGTTTCAATTCCGGCAAGTGGTGTATAAGTATACCTTAATCGATCAGTTACAGATGTAATTGGTGCAGTAATAGATTTTTTTAGATTTATACCTGATAAACTTGGGATTAGTTCCCTTGCACCACCTTTAGCAGCTTGTCCAACACGATACACAGTTGATGTTGGAGTGCCAATTGCTCTTGCTGTTACTGATGCCCCTTTTACCACTGGAGCAAGCAATAAAATATCCCCAAGTATAGCAGCATATGACCATCCCGATTTCCAGCCCCTTTCGTCTATGGTCAATTTAGTGCCATAAATAGGTATCATATATTCATACCACTGATGACCCTCTTTGCTTAATTTTTCAACTTGGAATTTATTTAATGTATCCTGTTTAATATCTTCTGGTATATCTTTCCATAATTGCATAAAAGATAATTCGCTAATTATCGGATGCTTACCATCAGGAAATTTTCTATCTTCTCCAAATGTTTTATCAAGTAATTCTCCGTATGCTTCAAACCCGCCTGATCTTGCCGAAACAGGAGACAATGCTTGCTGTATAAAATTAGTCCTATCCAATAAACTTTCATCAAGAAATTTATTTTCAATATCAGATTTTTTAATTGATGCAGTTCTCACTTGTGATTCTATTTTAGCATTAGCACCAGTAATAACTGATTGCATACCACCAGTATTGAAAACTGCATTTGCTTCTCGTTTACTGTTAAATATACCAGCATCTATATAAGGATTAGCCCATTGATTACTGTAAAGTTCTTTTGTCACAGGGTCTTCAACCAGCCGTTTTGCTTCAATAATTGCCTGTCTCTGGAATGAGGTTTGTGGTGATGCTTCACGTTGAGATATGGCATCTTCAAGTCCTACTTGAGCAATCAAAGATGATAAATTAGCCCTTGCCAGATCGGTATTGAATTCATCCCAGTCAATCTTGCCGGTATATTGTTGGGTATAAGGAGCTACATCTTTATTTGAATACCAGCCACCAGCCGGATTCTCTTGATGATATCTTTCAAATTCAATTTGTTCGGATGATAATTCAATTTGTGGTATTTCAGCACTGGATTCTGTTTCAACTGCCTGTATGGTTTCCGCTACTGTTCCCTCTCCGAATACTGTATCAATTACTTCATCCGGTACATTGCCAATTGCAGCAGTTACATTATAAGTTGATTCACCGGTTTCAGGATCGGTAGATACTTTATATGGCTCCAAAGTTGCAACAGCAATTTGCTCAATTTCCTTGGGAGTCATTTCAGGTTCATCAATACGATGTTCAGGCAAGGTATATCTATCCTGAATAACCTGTTGAGGATCACCAGCCGGTAACCAACCTTCTTTTTGTAATTCAACAGTTTCTTCCAAAGACGGATGAACAGGAGCCGGAGCCAGTGGTGGAGTACCTACCATGCCGGGTGTTGCCGGATCAAAGGTTTCATAGGTAAACGTGCCTGTAGTCAGAGCATCCTGCAATTGTTTGCCATATATAGTGCCAGCACCAACAATGACAAGTGCTTTGTTTTTCTCTGCCAGGAATCGATCTTGTGGGGTAAGCGTATACGTTACTGTTTTTGTAGCCATAGATTTATGAAGAGATTGCTCTCCTCACAATCCTTTTATTTTCTTGATTTTTTAGGCATCTTGCAACGGACTTTTTTAGAACTACCTTTTCTCCTTATAAAGATAAAGGGGCAAGGGATTTGTATCCCTCACCCCTTACAGAGCAAACTCAAGTGGTTGGTTAGCCCCTGCGACCAAATCCAATTCCACCCAGTAGTGCCAGCAATGCAACGAAACCAGCAATCAACGGACCAAGGTCTTGCACCAGGGTTGAACCCGTGTCAGTTCCGGTAACAGAAGTTTCAATTACCGTCAGCACGATTACGAATGCTATGATGGCTATAACGCCACCGCGAATAGCTGCGCCTGTAGTCATTTCAATGTCTCCATAGGCAAATCACCTTCTTCAAAATAATTCATCAATGATAGTTTAGTGGATTTTTACCAGTTATGTCAAGAGTATAAACAAATATTTATTTGACAAAGGTGATAAATTAATTTAATGTTTTAATTACAAAGTATCCAACTTAGTATTGGAGAATAATGAGTCAGTATGTAACAACTGATACCCCTTTGGTAACATATCTCATAACTTTGGGTCATAATCCAGATATTACTATTGAAAATCGTAAAATCATATTCACATTTGAAAATAGTAATGATGATTTCACTGAATCAGTAAAACAATTTCAATCTGGTATTGCTGTAGGCAATATTCCTCATTACTACGATACTCACGAAAGACTAAAGCAATTGATTCGTGATTTAAAACGAGGAGTATTGTGAAAGATTATAAATCCGGTTATGATCTACCCCCAATGTCCCTTGACAAGTTTTTAGAACATACTGATAACATGCCTGATCAGGAATTTATCATTGAGGAACTATTGCCCAAAGGTCAAGTAATGTTGGTTGCAGGCGATCCGTGGCAGGGTAAAAGTCTTGAGAATCAACGACTTGCATGTACATTTGGAAACGGATCAAAATATCATGGATTGAATACCAAAACATGTAAAGCTTTTTATATGACATGGGAAGGTGCAACAAAAGGAATTAACCAAAGATTCAAGACACTTGCCAAGAACTTGGAACCAGAAATATTACCAACTATAAAAATGTTTTGGGAACCCGTACATATTGATACTCAATATGGTATGGAAGAAATGATCAAGATTATTAAAAACGAACAAGACAAGAGTAATGTTGAAGTTGTCTTGATTGACAGTTTTCCATATACATGCAAAGGCGATTACCGAAAAGATACAGTAGTGGCAAAATGGTGGGAAAACTTCCAGAGAATAATCTATCTTACCGGGATAACTCCAATCCTGGTGTTTGAACTTAGAAAATTAGTTTCTTGGGGGCAATCCCCGGAAGAATTCTTTTCACTTGATCGATTAAAAGGTGCTAAAGGAATAGGATACAAATGTTATTCTGTTGTAATGATTGGTGAAATCAAAAAACAAAGAAAACGAAAAAGCATTATTGAATGGTATTCTGACGGCCATCGAATAAATGTATGCAAAGCCAAAGATGCCAAAGGCGAATTTCAAGCATTGAAAGTTAAACTTGATAGAAAGCAGCTTATGTACAATGGCGAAGAGTGGAATTGGGATGAAGAAACACAGATTTATCGATCAGGGTAACGTAAAAACGTAAAAACGTAAAAACGTAAAAAAAAAGTTACGTTACTATGTTTTTACGTTACCTTTGTTAAAAAACGTAGCTAACGTGTAGCTAAAAAAAAATGACATGCTTGATCGTAAGCAAAATAAAAAGGTAACGTGGTAACGCTGGTAACGTAAAAACGTAAAAGTAGTTCAGTTTTTTGTATAGTGCGACCCAAATTAGGCTTTTATGTCAAGTAATTTAGTAAAAAACGAAATCAATTCAAATCTTAACAACACTTGACAACGCTTGACAATGGGTGTATAATGTAGCCAAAGTTAGGGAATGAGATTGAAAGATGAATAAAAAAGGTAACTTGCAATACTTAAAATCACTTGGATATAAATCACATGTATTTGAAGCAAAATTCAAAGGTGGAACTTGTGGTTTAAGTGGATTACCAATACATAAAGGTTCAGATGTTGCTTATTATCTTGATAAAGGATTATGTATATCAACCTTTATTGATGTACATGTTCTTGATGGCAATGATGGAGTAGAAAGACATAAAAAAGGTGTATTGGAAACACAAAAAACATATCAAAACTGGAAAAGGAATTAATTTATGATCAACGCCCCCACACTGAAAACAAAAGATGTAGCAGAAAAGTTACAAATAGATATTAATACTGTTTTGCATCTGGTAGAAAGAAAAGAACTCAAGGCATATCGAATTGGAAAATCCTACAGGTATTTCAAAGAAGATGTTGAAAGATATATTGAGTCAACTAAAACAAAATAGGGGTCTTGTCTGGATTTGGATTCTGTCTGCATTAGGTTGCGGTATAGGCTGGATGGCAGAAAAGAATGATACCCATGCATCAATAGTTGCTTATATGATTATCCTAGCCATTATGCTGCTTATAGTGGCTATTTTAAAAAGGAGAATTGATGGGTAATACAATCTTTTTACGAAAACTGCGAGGATGCCTGGAAAATTGTGATCTTGAATATGTCAACAATTGCCAGCCTGTACGAAAAGGCAAGATTGATCTCACTACCGGCCTGATATGTTTTGAAGATGGAAGCAGAGAAGTCATGAATCTTAAACCTGATAATGACAGATTTATACCCACTGAAGACAACACTAAATTCAAATTGAGATAATAATGATCCAATACGATAGTAGAGAAGAACAAAGCCCGAATGGATTGAAACGGATACTGTCTATCCGTGAAACAAAAACCAATCTTGTTTGTGAACACTTGCAAACCGGTGATTACATGATTACACTTGATGGAATCAATGTACCTATCGAAACTGCCACCTATTCAGAACTGATCCAGTCATTGAATAAAGGTAGAAAACAGGATCAATTAGCCAGATGCCGTGAATATCCCGAATCATGGCTTATCTATGAAGGATCAGATCATAGGGATTTACAAACTATTATGAGACTGGTATCTCATCAACGTGCCGGAACACTGGTTTTACAATCACTCGGCCCCTATTTCACTGGCAAATTAATAGCCAGATTATATGCATATTACCGGAATCCAAATCACGGTAAATCTTTAAAGCAGAGAAATTATCTTGATGATTCTCCTGAGTTGTCCCCCCAGGAATCTGCATTGACGGCTGCCAGTGGAATAGGGTCAGTTGTTGCGAAATCACTCATAGAACACGCACAAACCATTAACTGGTTGTGTATGTATGATTTTGATGAACTCTCTCAGATCCCCAATGTCGGGCCAGAGAAAGCAAAACAGATATTCAAGCTTTTGCATCATGAGGTAATTGGATGATTAGTTTTAAGAAAAAAATTGAAACATATCACAAAAACTATTTCATATCCACATTGTTCTTATTAGTAACTCTTACTACAATATTCTACAGTCATATAACTGTAATAATATTTGGAATTTTATCAATAGCCTATATGATAAAGGCTTTATATTTGTTTTTTAGGGAAGAATTATGAAAATCTACATCATTATTCCACTAATCTTATTCAGTTGTCTAATCCTTGCTGATGCTGTTTATCTAGCATTAAATTATAATGCATGGTGGGCATCACTCATTTCATTGAATTTTATTCTGATTGGAATATTTATTTTAACTCATTATAAGGAGTGGATAAGAGAATAATGAAAGAATCGAAAGAAAATTCAGGTGTATACAAAAATGAATGTATGGTTTGTAATATTAATGAATCATTTTTTACAAAAATAGGTACTATAAATGGAGAATACAATAGTGTTTATGATTTATATGGTTGCTTAGAATGCAACACAGTCATATACAATGAGGTATTTAAATCATGAATCACTACTCACTTTCCCAAGCAAAAACCTACCAGCAATGTCCATACAAATGGTATCTAAGCCAACAATATGAGCCTTTAGCCGTCAAAGATGCTTTGACATTGGGTAAAGTAGTGCATGAGTGCATTGCTCACCTGTACGCCTATCCTCCTGATGAAAGAGACTTTCGCATCATGGAAGCGAAACTCAATACCATATGGTCAGAATATCAACAATACAGTGTCAAGGCATGGGAACCTATTCACAATAAAGCATTTGATTATTGCATGAGACATTGGCAAAAATACAACCAGGATATTGATTACTGGCCGGAACATATTGAACACAGTTTTTGGTATAACTATGAGGAAATGTTTGATATTGTAATCAGACCAGATATGATTCTCAGACGCTTGGATGGATCATGGTTATATTCACTCAAAACTGGAAAACCAAACAGGGAAAACATCATGCTTGACGATCCTCAAGAAGCTTTTTATGCCTACATTCTCAGAAAACTTGACATGCCGATTGTGGGTGCAATTTATGAAATAATCTATGAAAACGGAGAAATAAGCCGTGAAGAAATGGAATTCCATACAGGCGAACTGCATGATATGTCTATTGATCTGTTTGATACTATGCTTGCTATTGAGGAAGATCGAAAAGATAGTGACGAAGGAACCTTCAAACGTCATCGAGGATGGACATGCGGATTCTGTGAATACAGATTGATTTGCCGTAGTGAACGATTGGGAATGAATCGAAAACAGGTTATTAAGGATAATTTTAAGGAGAGAGAATGAAAGAACTTGACTTATCAGCAGAGGGATTTATATCAATCTTAGTCCAGGGAATAACCGGATCAGGCAAAACTAATTTCTGTGGTACTGCTATGGAAACCGGAACTACTGCTTATTTCTACGCTGATGACAAACCACCTACAACATTAAGGCAAAAAAGATTCATAGATGCTCAAAAATCAAGCAACAGCAAGATATTGCAACCGGATGACAGCAATGACTTGATAAAATATTTAACGGCCCTTAATGGCGATTCTGGAGCGAATTACGATACTTGTATACTTGACAGTCTTTCAAGATATCAGATGTTTACCCAACTGGATTTACTTGAAGGAACAAAAGTCAAAGAAAGCAATGGTAATGCAGTTACCAAAGTCAATAAACCAAAAGACCGGATGACCCAAGATGATTGGAACAGGCTTGGTATTCGTATGAATAGAACCATGCGCCTTATTCCCAAGAACAAGATGAATATTATCTGTACTGCCCAAAGCATGGAATCACTGATGAAAACCGGCAACAATGAATTTGAAAGCAAACTGAAACCAGCCTTGACCGGATCATTTGCCAATCTTATTGGTGGCTGGTTTGACATTGTGGCTTTCATGAGAGCATTGCCTGAAAAGAATTCAGAGGGAAAAGACATTATCACCTATCGAATGTATTTCCAGCCAGGATATGGCTATGAAGCAAAAAGTGAATATGATTTACCAGAATATATTGATAATCCCAGTTTTGGAAATCTTTTAAAACTTATCAATGGAGGTGAATAGGCAACTGAACACAATTGAATAGAGCAGACTCAAATCTAAATTAAGGAAGGAAATATGCCATATAGTTTACCAGCGAAAGAACGAGGGGATCGAAAAGCCCCTGACGGATACCAGCCAGTAATGCTTTTTACCGATGGCAAAGTCAATATTGTCAGTATCCAGAATGCTGAAATCAGGAAATCGAGAGCCGGTAACCCGACTGTAATGGGATTTGGTTGTATCGATGAAGGTCCACTTGCCGGAAAATGTGTTGTAATCAGCTTTGGACTTAATGATGCATGGGCTTTCAAATACGCCCTCAGAACCACTGGTGCTGATGAAGGAATACCGGAAAACACTGACTATACATTCAAAGATGATCAAGAGGTTATTGATCGCATGGAACGCATATCCGGCATGGCAATCTTTACTCAAACTGAATTTGGTGAAAACATCAATTCAACCCTGAAATATTTCACCAACGATGAAGCCGAACTTGCCAATTACCAGGATTGCGAACCAGTCAAAGAACCTGAAACAGCCGATCTAAATTTATAACCTGTTTCAATCCTTCCTGTTGGGTATTTGGGAACTGGTCAACCTAAATGCCCAATGGAAAGGAGTATAATGATCAAAACATATGAAGTAATAATTGCCATAACCTGTATATTGACAGTAATACTGTTTTTTGGAACATTGTTATTTATTTCACTTGGAGGAATTGATGGATAAAACAGATCACGGCCAAAAAACCATCAAGGGACAGATTGATTCCGGCTTGTCTCTTGGAACCACTCAAAAAGGCGGATCAATACTTCGTTTTACTGTTCATGCTACCGATAATACTATTTATAACATTATGACCATGCAAAACTGTGAACAATTACACAAAACTTTTGATATTGGCAACTATGTGATTGTATCCGGCAAACATCAAACATCAACATTCAATGAAGATCAAACTGAAGAAATTGTATTTGCCAAGGTTACCCGATGGGAACCAACATGGAAAGTAACTTCGGAAATCGTCAATGCTTTAGGTGAGATTTGTACCAAATTACTTGATAAAGATTTGGAATTGAATGATAAGCTGGAAACAATAGAATCGCCCACTACAGAACCAAGATTACAGCTTGCTGTTATTTCCGATGCATTCAAAAGACATTTGCTTTGTATGCAGATTCTCAACCATGAATGCAGACTTCTTGAAGATGGTGAAGATGTTAAATTGATTTTTGATGGAGGTGAGAATGTCTACTAAGTTTGTTCCAAGACGAACCCAGCGATATGAAGCCCTGAGAAAAGTCGGATTTACCAAGGCAGAATCACGCACACTTTCCCATATCCCCGAAGATGTTCCCTATCTCATCGAAATGAAAAAAGCCCGATCTGAAGATTACACTAAATTCAAACAATCCCATCAGAGAATATCGGCCAGAGAACTTGATAAACTGTGGGAAAATCGAATAGGAGCATTGTATCGGGATCGTAAGTGGGGCAACGGCAAACGAGCATCTGATGTTTGGGAAATGCTAAGATCAAACAGTCATGGCGAAGATGCCTATAAACAAAAAGACAAACAATACAAAAGCCCCTGGATAGACAAGCAAAAACAATTCAGGAATACAACTTCAGCAGTTGATAAAGGACTTGCATCTTAGGGAAAAAAAGAGATGAATGAAGGGCTAAAAGGCGGTGAGTGATGTGGGAATTAAAAGTTAATATACCACCGCACCTCAAGAAAGGTTCTGTTTATTGCATGGATGATGACACTGGAATGGTTTACATGGTAGAGAACGGAAAGATAGCAGAATACCCATTGAGGCAAGGAATATCGGGATACCTTTGGTTTTTGAGACTTTATGAGCGTAAATACTTAAAGCCTTTGGAGGTAAATCATGAGAAAAGGAGCTACTGAATCCCTACTAAGGGGAGAACTACCTGAATGATCCAACCTTACTCCATACAAATCGATCCAATATCAATTACCACTACCAATAAAAAATACACTGGTAATGATATTCACAAGATACTGGAATTTCTCTATGAAGAAAACAATGCTTTATCAGTTGTATGGAATGTTGACGAATTTATCTCTCCAATCCTAAGATTATTACAACCAGAACACCTTGAAAAACTGGCCAGTAACAAACACAAATGCTATGTCAATCCTTATACAATTTTCTATATTCCTGGAAAACTCTTCTCTATCAAGAAAAAAGGATGCAGCAAACTTCACCAGTTCTATTCCCTAGACCAGTATTTCCCTGATCTGGATGATGAACCGGAAAACCTGACCAATTACACTACCCAACTGTCTGAAGCACTCCAGGTGATGTATCTAAATCCAACCAAGCTAACTTCACCTATTGCTATCTATATCGATTGCATGTTTGATCATTTGAATCTTAGCGCATGGGATAAAGTTGCTCCAGCCGATATACTTCGTGGCAATAACGGATTGGCTAACTATGCCAACTCATGTGCAGGTAAGCTCTGGATCGAAGCCTACAAGATCGGATATTTTGAGGAAACATTCGATTATGATATTGTTTCCTGTTTTAGTAGTGTAGCCCAAACTTTGATCGATACTCGTTACTGTGAATGGCACAAAACCAAACAATATAAGCCACTAGCTACCTATGGATTTCTAAAGGGTCAAATAACCATCAATCCTAACGTGCATCTTCACCCGTTCTTCTATTACGAATATGACTCATTAACCGGCAAATATACGGCCACTACTCCAGTTGGAACCTGGAGAACCTATATTACCAAATCAGAATACGAATTCCTTTATAAATGGAAACTGGGAACATTTGAAATCAATGATGCATGGTGGGGATTTGTTGATCCTGTCATGAAAGCCAATCCGGTAGCTTATCCATTACGAAAGCCACTACAGCATATCCTGAACTGGAAAGAACATGAAAACAAGGTTGTTCGTGATTTAGCCAAGAGAATGGCAAATGGCTGGTATGGTTATTTCGGACAATACTTTGTAGAGAAAGATGAGTACGGCCAGCATTACAATCCTGTCTGGTTTGCCTATATTTCTACCAATGCCAGATTGGAAGTTGCAGACTGGATTTACAAGAATAGTATTATTGACAATGTGATTCATATTTCAGTTGATGGAGTGTTGCTAGATGTTGAACTGGAAATTCTCAGGTAAATCACCGGCACTTGTATTATCTTCTGGCCATTGCTGGTTTCAAAACCGGAAACCGGATGGAATATATCTGAATGATGTTATAAACGCTATCGAGAAACATCCAGACCACCCACAGCACGTTTTTCGTATTGATCGAATGGTCAAGTTAGGTGAAGCCCTTGAAAACGGCCATATCAACGAAATAGGGCTTGTCATGCCCCATCATTCCACAATAAGAATAGCCGGTATGAAACAAAAGAGGATATTTGAATATGAGCCTAAGAATGGCAAAGAATTGATATCAGATACCTATGAATCCAAACCAAAGGAAGTGAGAGAATGAAAAAAATCAGAATCTATTTGGTAATAATCCTGGCACTGGCAATAATCTGTATCATAAGTGATCCATCACCAGAAGCCATCATTGGTGGTTTTCTACTTGGTTTTGTTATCGGTTGTGTTGTTGGCATGTGGAAAGGATTATCTTTGTTAGGCAGTGAACTAATAAAGGGAATGTTGCCAGAAGAAGAAGAATGACCGGCAGAATAGTTGTTACCCTAAGCCTTATTCTCATTGTTTTAATAATTTACGTCTTCAATCCCTTTATTGCTGGCATGGTCGCTTGTTGGTCACTTGTTGACAACTTACCAACAAGTTATCGACAAGTTACCGGTAAGTTATCACGCAAAACAGACGAATTTATCAAAAAGAAGATGGAGGAAAGAAAATGAATACAACTCGATATTGTGCATGGCATTATGAAAAATACGGTGAAAGAGTCATTCTAGGCGAATATAAAGGAAATGTAAAAGAGGATTTCGGGGGAATGTGCCATGATTGTGCTGAAAGTAAAGGGCTTGCCCCGATTATCTGGAAAGATTCCGATCTTCAGGAAGAACAAAAACGATATGCGAGCTTGAAAGCATGAAATTCTATGATATTTTTACACTGGCGATCCTGTTCGCTTCCTTTATTATAATGGTAATGACCCTGATCATTTCCTCATTTAACAACTATGTGATCTCAGTTGCTACCAATAACTATGGTGAATGCTGGATTGAAATTATTGTGCTTACCGGAGTAACTCCACTGGTTATCTGGAGATCGATAGTGATGTTAAAGAGATTGATATAGTAGGCAAACCAGTAGGTAAATAAACCCCTGAAATTAGGCTACTTTTTAAAAGTGGTCTTTTTTCATACCTTTTTT
>Ga0098068_1000308_pt1 | contig 20146 bp, 18 predicted proteins | sample 26BtaG_FD_75059 | JGI IMG/M metagenome (GOLD analysis project Ga0098068, IMG submission 75059) | Marine viral communities from Cariaco Basin, Caribbean Sea - 26B_WHOI_OMZ_CsCl | ecosystem: Environmental > Aquatic > Marine > Oceanic | place: Caribbean Sea: Cariaco Basin | collected 2014-11-09 | reverse complement strand
TCGATGACCTCGCCTTCAAATTCAATAATGTCGTCTTTTTTTGCCATAGTCGCTGTCAATCAATAAAAATAAGACCGTATTATACGTAACTCAGTGAATAAACGCAATATGTAGCGCGCTATCAGGCGCTCTTAGTAACGTGGTGTTACAGAGTAATAGATAATAAGACCTGCTTAAACGCTACCTGCGCAATATTAAGGCAAATTAAGCCAAGTCGGGGTCAATGGTAGCTCCGGTAAGAGCTGCTGAAAATCAGGCGGGTAGTAAGCATTAATGAAATACAGACCATCACCCGAGGCAGTAGGCGGCGCAATCGTACGGTCTTTGGCGGCCATAATCTTTTGCAAGTCCTCAGGCATCAAATCCCCTTTGCCAATAGCAAATAAAGTCCCCATCAGATTGCGTACCATATGGTGTAAAAAACCATCCGCTTGGATATCAAAGACAATAAAGGCACCGTGAGCGAAAAGCTTGGCATGGCTCACCGTCCTTACGGGTTGGTTGGACTGGCAAGCAGCGGCGCGAAAACTGCTAAAGTCATGCGTGCCAGCGATAGTCTGTGCTGCTTGTTGCATCTTAGCTAAATCTAACGGCTCATAGATATGGGTAACTTGATGATTCAGCAGGGCAGGGCGTAAGGGCTGATTGAGCGTGATATAGCGGTAACGTCGGGCTATTGCACCAAAGCGCGCATGGAACTCATTAGGCATAGGTACTAGCCAACGTAAGGCTATATCGTCAGGCAGTAAGCTGTTGATACCGCGTAACCAATTGCGCACAGGTCGATAAGCTATGGTGACAAAGTGTGCGGTCATATTACTGGCATGCACGCCGGCATCTGTGCGTCCTGCTGCCACCACTTCTACTGTTTCATTAGCCACTTTACTAATAGCGGCTTCTAGTACGGCTTGCACGCCAACGACTTCTTTTTGCCGTTGCCAACCGCGATAGTTGGTCCCTATAAACTCAATACCGATGGCAAGCGTATGCGTTGTTACTGCCTTCTGAGCCTGCGTTTTTGCTGATACAGTAGTTTCAGTGGTTGGAGTAGAGGGTAGGGTAGCGTCTTGAGAGGGAACAGTCATAATTAGCAGCAGTTATTAAGAAAATAGGGGTTAAGGACAATTTATTTTAGCCAAGTTAGTTGTATAAGTATTTAAACAACTTAACTTCTAACCAGTGTCGCTTGATTCACACAGTGGGTCCAACGTTGGCGGCGGCGAGCAGGACTGTCAAAACGTAGATGCAACCACAGCAGTCGTGCATAGATAGCAGGCAGGGTCAGACGGCCACCACTAATCACATGATGCTCATATTGCCAGCTGCCCGCTGCATAGTCTTCACCCACCCCGCCAAAGGCACATTGACTCGCACTAACAACCAGATGGCCGCGTTGATGAGCTTGATCCAACAGCTCGGCTATCGCTGGCGAGTAAGTCACGTTACCGGCACCAAAGCCAATAAGGATAATACCGCTAGCTGGCCGCTCTAACAGACTACGCAGCTGTAACTCCAGCACGGTGCTATCGTTGGGCATACAATAGAGCGGATAGACCGCAGCTTGCGTGCTACGCTCGATAATTTGCGCATTAACTCCCATCTGATCGTCTAGCCAATGCTGCCTACGGGTAGCTGGCAGTACTTTACTATAACTATTAGCAGGGTAGGCAGCGCGGCGATGACCGGTAAAAGCCATAAAGTCATGGCTGTGAATCTTTTGTACGGTCTGTGCTTGCCAACTCTCTCCTGCAAAACAAACGCGAACGCCAGGCTCGCCATGAGCGGCTAATTTAATAGAGTCTGTTAAATTGCCCCAAGCATCTGACTGGCTATCGACCACATAACCCTCTAGGTGATTTGGATCAAAGAGTGGGCGCATACTGCCAGTGACAACGATACAAATATCGCTACCAACAAAAGCTTCTGCTAAAAAGGTGCTTAAATAGCTTAAGCTGTCCGTACCGGTAATCAAGACGAAACTGCGTTGCCCCGTAGCGTAAGCCGTCAGAATCAGCTGATAAAAATGCACAAAATCGGCAGGCGTCAACTGACTGCTGTCTTTAATTAGAGTATTAGGCAACCAGCTGGTTTGCGGTAAGAACTGCTCCGCTAACCGCTGCTCTACGATGGGTAAAAACTCACTCGCTGCAATAGGCGATAGCGGTCTACCATAACACCCAAAGGTGCCACCAGCGTAAATAAGCTGTGTGCGGCTATTGATATCGGTGGCGGCAGATAAGGTATGACTGGCTGATTTTGATGAGGGCATGATAAATCTTAGCTCAAGAGGAATAAAAAGGCGGTAGAGAATAGGAATAATAACACTATTTTACCAAGAATAGAGGCTTGAGTGCTCGAGTCTCTATCGCATGACTCAAGACATCTTATCTGCTTAATAGTGGGTTTATTATTCGCAATAAAAAACGCACAAAACCTAGGCTTTGTGCGTTATGGAGACGTAATAGCTAATCATTTGGATAGGGACTTAAATTAGCTTTATTGCTAGCAACCTTTGGTACTTAACTTTTTTAAGCCGCTTTCGCCAATAAAGACTCTATTTGCGATTGCTGCTCAGTAGTGCCTTGGTTAGCGACTTCTTTCAGTAGGCGTTTAGCACTCTCATACTCGCCTAGCTCTAGATACTGCGCCGCTAAATCAATAGTAACTTGCACGCTATCTAACTCATTGACATAGTCGAAATCGGCGGCAAACTGACTGTCATCGGTAGCACTGGCTGGCATATCGACAGACGGTGACGTTTCTGTAGTCTCTAAAACCGTTGGTTCTGCGTCAGTAACGGTAGCTAGGGTTTCAGTAGGCACTGACTCTTCTAGCGCAAAGCTGTCAGTATCAAGGCTCTCTGTATCAGCGCTTTCTGTAGCAAAACCTTCATCATTTAAGTCTGAGGCCGATGTAGCATCTACAGTAACAGGTGCAGTCGTTTCTGTTGGCGCATCTTCGGTCTCAGTAACATCGAACGAAAACTCATCATCGCTGCCCAATTCGTTATTTTCAATATCTGCAAAGCTTAGCTCATTAAACTCTAAGTCACTGGCATCAAGTTCAACCGTTTGCGTAGCGGCGGCAGCATCGGCTAACTCTGTGTTTAACGCGTCTGACGACTCGTCACCTATTAAGTCTTCAAGCTCTAGGAAATCAGCAGGCTCTTCAGTGGCTTCATTGCTAGTCGCTGAGCTGACAGACTCAGTAGTATCATTCGTTAAACCAAAGTCATCTTCTAAAGAGAACAGGTTGTCCTCTGTAGTAGTGGTAGGCTGATGAGCTTCAGCTTGCGGCTCATCAAGCGCTAAGCTAAAGGTATTATCTTCCGCTACAGGTTGCGCCTCGGTAGAGGTCTCTAAACTTAGACCGGTATTATCCGAATCCTCAACGGTAAACTCAAAGCCTTCATCTGCATCGACACTTTCTGTACGGCTCTGATCTGCTTCGACAGCAGGGCTTGTGTCTGCTAATAATTGACTTTCTAAATCATCAAAAGACATATGATCTTCTTCAGCTTGTGGCGCATCAGTTGCCACATCTGCAGAATAATCAAAATCTAAGCTTAAATCTTCATTGTTGCTATTAGTGTCAAAGGTTTCTATAGGACGCTCAGGCTCGGCTGCTACAACTGCCGCCGCTGCTGGTGCAGCAGGTCGACTTGAAGCTTGTTCCTCATCTAACAACGACTTGATATTATTCGCCGCTGTTAAAGTGGCTGCATCACCTTGCATTTGAATCGATTGATATAGATCACTAAACGGCCCATTGCGATTCGTTAATGCATAGATATTTAACAGCTTAAGGGTAATGTCTTTATTGTGAGGATGACTAACTAGCCCCTGCTTTAATTCGCTAATAGCGTCATCATAACGCTGTTGGTCGATAAAGCGTTGAGCGGTATTCAAGCGGTCTTGATAGTTGGGCGCAGCAGCAGGAACAGCTTGGCTGGCGCGATCATGAGTTGGTCTTGGTGGAGCGACCGTAGCTGGCTGACGCGGCGGCGGTGCTGACTTTTTGCTGCGCAATAATACGAAGGCTAGAATAAGCACAATAACCAAGCCGATTACTATATAAATAAGGTTGTTCATGTTGGCTCCCACACCGGTCGTCCATAGAGTGTCTGACAATATGTAATTATTTTTTGATGAGATATCAAGCTAATGGTTACGACTCAAGTGTTGCGGGTCTAGGCCCATGAGCTACCTTCAGTCTTGGCTGTTCTCATACTAACAATATAGGTCTATAAAAAATAGAGATATTATAAATAACTTAGTCTGCGTTATTAGCACCATAGTAGAGCTTTAGCGATTGCGCAATTCTTGCAAATGTGCTTCTAGCTCAGCGAGCTTCTGATTTTGCAGTTGCATTTTTTTAGTATAGCCGGCCAGTTGTTGATTAACCTCGCGTACCCGCTGCGCTTGTTGGGCAGTGCTCTGACGGGTCGACTGTAGCGTAGCCATAGTCTCAGTCTTAATCCCGCCCCCAGTTGAAGCCGTAGCTTGGGTTTGCGTGCCAGCCGCTTGACCATCTTTGCCCGGGGCTACTACCGTCATCCTAGCTTGAGGTAGCTTCTGACTCAAATTGCTATTAGCGACCGTAGTACGAGACGCAGATGAAGGTTTCGCTACGCTGTTAGCTGTATTGCTCTTATTGGCATTAGCCTGGGTAGCGCTTTTCTGCCCTGCATTTAACTGGGTACGTCGCGCTTCGATAGCGGCTTGTAAACTTTGCTCAGAAGGCACCACGTCATAATGCGGTAGGTTAAGTCGAGCATTGGCTTTTAACTGATTGATGTCATTATTAATAAAAGCATTCGGATTCAGTGCTTTAATTTGTTCCATAACCGTTTTGACATTCACTTTATTCTGCCGAGCTAACTCATCTGCAATCATCCATAGGCTGTCATGACGCTGCACGGTATATTGGGTATTGGTAGATTTAACAGCTAGGGCAGGGGTCTTAGCTACGGACTGCACTTTTGCTTCTGCAGTAGCCGTATCATTAGGCTTAGCAGCTAGAGTCGTAGCGTCTAGCTCTTGGTTACTTGGGAGTTTTTCTGCACTAGCAGCTAGGGAGTCGGGCGCGCTAGCAATAATTTTACGCGTAATCTGCACTTGTAGAATATCTAACTGCAGGTTATTTTGCTCATAAGTAGGCTTCGTACTGCTATTGCGTGACGCTGACACCATCATAGGACTACTAGATTGAAAACTAGCTTGAGCGGCAGGTGGGGTACTGGTTGGGCTCGGTAAATTAACCGCCGATAAAGCCTCTTTACTGGAGTTAGACAATAACGGTGGCGGCGCGCCTCGTTTTACTCGTAAAGGGGTGCCGATAACCTGAGCTTGGTTAGTAGTAGATTGAGCTACTATCGGCAAAGTAGGTTTGACAGTATTGACTTGTTGTCGGTTGGTCGCCACGCGGGCAGCAGAATTCTCTAAGGGCATCAACAAGGTTTTTGGCACTACCTGTTGGCGACCCTTATCACGAATAGCCAGTACAACATCAGCAAAAGGCGCGGAAACTGGTTTGGAAGTCGTTATTAAAATACGTCCAGAAGTTTGACTGGTCGCCTCAAAATTAACGCTCATAGAATCATTAGGTTGTAGCCCCATCTGACGATAGATATCTTGGCCAACCAAACTCGCTGAAAAGTCACTGATATCAATTCCTGATACTGCAATGGAAGCACTAAGCGGTTGGTTCTGCGCAGACTGCACTTCCGTCTTGCCAATAGTAGCCGCATGCGTCGTAGGCCCCATACTCACTGTGCCAATAGCAGCGAGCAATGCTAACGATAGCGCCTGTTGTAACTTATTTGATTGTGCCCAAGCCATGCGCATCCCTTTATCATTGAATTGTTTTGAATACTGAGCGTAAACCTAACTACTGCCAGTCGTTAGACTTTAAAGACGGTTTTATAGTTATAACTTATTTTGATATAGCGGTTTTCCATAAAGGATAGACCTATCTAAACGAATGAATTATAAAAGAAAAACAGCCGTCAAACTTAAGCACCATATGTTTTCTAGCTGAGCGTCTAAGCAAATACATAAACTATTAGCAATACGCGCCTATGCATTTATAACAAAATCAACACAGTATTGCTAGCAGATTTAGACTAGCTAGCCTAAGTCGTGGTCAATAGCGCAGCATAATGGTGGCTAGACGGCTTTAAACGTTGCTTATTTAAACTGGCGTGAGCCTATCCAATAACATAGCATCGCCATAACTAAAGAAGCGATACTGCTCAGCCACGGCATGCTGATAGACCTGTTCGATATTGGCTTTACCGGCAAAGGCGGAGACTAACATTAACAAAGTCGATTTAGGCAAATGGAAATTGGTGATTAAGCGGTCGATAACGCCAAATTTAAAGCCAGGATAGATAAAGATTTCGGTATCACCCGACCAAGCAGAAAGCGGTGAACTGTCCGTCACGGTCTGTTGATAGGCAGTCTCAAGCACACGAGTGACGGTAGTACCCACTGCTATCACGGCATTGCCATTACGATGGGTCTCATTAATCAGGTCGGCGGTAGTCTGTGGTAGCTCCGCATATTCACTGTGCATCGTATGATTCAGTAGGTTGTCCGTCTTCACTGGAGCAAAAGTCCCAGCCCCCACATGTAGGGTCACAAAAGCGCTGCGAATCCCTTTGTCTTGGAGTTGCTGCAAAATAGTATCGTCAAAATGCAGACTGGCGGTAGGCGCGGCAACGCTAGCCAATTTCGCAGGGTCATGAAAGACCGTCTGATAGCGAGTATTGTCCGTCTCATCGGCATGACGCTCAAAATAAGGCGGGATAGGCAGCTCACCGTGCTGTTCTAAATCTGGCAAGATAGGCTTAGTGAATGCTAAGACAAATAGGTTCTCTTGGCGACCAATCATCTCGCACTGTATTGCCCCATCGGCTAATAGTAGCGTCTGCCCCAATTTCGGTGCTTTGCTGGCACGAACATGACATAGCGCTACATGGGCATGACCTTGAGTAAATTCGACCTCATCAGTAAGACGCTCGACTAGAACTTCGACCTTACCGCCCGTATCCTTTTGCCCAAATAACCGTGCTTTCATAACCTTGGTATCATTAAAGACAATCAGGTCGCCAGCATTCAGCAAGTCTGGCAATTCAGCAAAGAGACGATCTTGTGGCGCGGCGCCAGCGGGCAAGTACAATAACTTGGAGGCAGAGCGCTGGTCTAAGGGATAGCGGGCAATTAGCGTATCAGGAAGGTCGTAGTCGTAGTCATTGACGCTTAGGTAGGGCTGCTCAGTCATAAGAACTCTGCAAGGCTTAAAAGGAGAATGAAAAAAGGGGGTATTTGAAGTGGCGCTATTTTAGCAGAATGTGGCGGTGGCGGGAATTGACGTTGTGGTTTAAAAAGAAATCCACCCCGGCCCTGAGTCAGGAAATAGTAAAGCACTGCTTTGCCCTGATGCAAGACAAGAGCTATACTCACGTAGTTAAAAAAGGAGGGAGAGTTTTTTATAAATATAACGTTGAGACTCTTAAACGTATTTTAGCTTATGACAGAATTAGTCAGCAAATTGATTGAATTAATCATCAAACAAGTCTGGCTGCGGGGCGGGCTCGTCCGCATTGCTTAAAGTCGAGTAAGTCACACCAACCAGACGAATAGGCAGGTGCCGTGGTACATCGGCAAGTAACTTCTCTAACCAATAATGAGCTGAATCGGCATCGGGGAAGGGGGTATGCAAAGTATGCGAGCGGGTAATCTGGGTAAAATCAGCATATTTAATTTTTAGAGTAATAGTCTGACCTTGCTGACCTTTTTTGCCCATTTGCGTGAAAGCATCGGCGTTTTGCTCAAAGATTTGCTCAAGTAAGATGGCGGTATCGCTAATATTATCGCGGAAGGTGGTTTCAGAACCGACTGACTTATACTCACGCTCAGACTTCACCGGACGTATATCTCGACCATGAGCTATCTCAGAATAAAAACGCCCCCGTTTACCAAATTGATCGACTAAGGCTTCCACCGCAGCCGCCTTTAGGTCAGCGCCATTACGGATACCCATATCATGCATCCTACGCGCCGTCGATTTGCCAATACCATGAAAGCGCTCAATCGGTAATGCAGTAATAAAGGCATCCGCCTGATCGGGGGTAATGACCGCAATGCCATTGGGTTTATTAATATCCGAGGCAATCTTAGCCAGCATCTTATTAAAGGACACGCCTGCCGAAGCACGTAACCCCGTCTGCTCATAAATTTGTGCGCGTAACCAATTCGCCATCAGCGTCGCCGAACCTTTATGGGCTTGAATCCCAGTGACATCCAGATAGGCTTCATCTAACGATAGTGGCTCTACCAAATCGGTCAAAGTATGCATAATCCGGCGGATATCTTGACTGACCTCGCGATATACATCAAAACGGGGCCGCACAAACACTGCATCAGGACAGCGTTTTTTCGCCTCATAGCAAGACATCGCTGAGCGCACCCCGAACTGACGAATTTCATAGCTTGCCGCTGCTACCACTCCACGACCGCTAGGATCGCCACCTACGACTAAGGGCTTCCCGCGTAATTCTGGGAAGTCGCGCTGTTCGACACTGGCATAGAAAGCATCCATATCGAGATGGATAATTTTGCGCTGTGGCAAATCAGCTAGCGTATTAGGTTGGAATGGTGCAGAAGTGGCAGTCATGAAGTTATTATTGAGTAGTAGTGATTGAGTGAAATGTAGCAGGTTTAATGATTAATTTACTGTGATATAAAACCCCTTACAAGCTAGGTTTTGTAAGGGGTACTCTGTATTTAGCAAAGCGAGTTTCTATCACCAAGTTTTTAGAAATAGCTTACATAGTGTTAATACTGCGCCTTATAGCGAACATAAGCGGCTTCATCCACATGATCAAAATCAATGTCGAGGATGGCATCGCCACACAGCATATTGAGATGGTAATTGATATCAATGCCTAACCCTACACGCTGAGGAATATGGCGAATATAATCAATATCCCACGAGTTCGGCAGATTGACCAAAGTTCTCTTGGCTATGGCAACACTGGGGTCGTCCTTATCTTCAATAATGACCGCTACATCGTTAGGATTACTCGTAGGGAAGGACAAGCGCATCTCTTTGGGTATAAATGAAATGTCTGCTGACAACTCTTTAGGCGATTCCTTTGGATAGATACATGGCTCTATTAATAAGGCGGGTAGATTATATTTATGAGCAAAATGATTAGCAAACCATCCGCCTAGACCTTCTCCAGCTAATACGAACACCTCATATTTTTTGATATTCGCTTGAATCAAGGCGTCATAAATCTCGAATACTTTGGCAAAGTCCTGTCTATAGTCTACCGTCTTGCATAGCTTCTGCTTACGCTTAATGTCGGTAAAATTGACCGTCTGATGGTCCGAGTCTAAGTCATGAAAAAACAACATCATCGACTCTGAGTTATTCAATACATCTAACATTTTATAATCCTTGTAGTATTTATGAATAGGAGCGTAGCTGCGGGCAAGTAAAAGTATTAGGAATATATCAGCAGTGCTTTCGTCCAACATCTTGGTCAAACGACAAGCCATAGCCCTCAATTACCGTAGTAATTGGCATATTATTGTTTATAGTAAAATGATTTTTAATCCGAGTGAGAATCGGCTTCTGCAGGGAGACTATATTCTCTGACTAGAGAGAGTCAGGGTAGGGCGTCTAGAGTAATACGTTTTACCAGTGGTTATTTTTCATCGTGCTGGTAGTAGCGGTAAACCCATGATGGGCTTTTATAGTAGCAGGGGTAATTGTGGCTGTCTAGGGAGGTTTGGGTTTTTGGCGACAGCTGGTGTCGCCTACAGATAATGGTTTATACGAATTTAAATTATGATATTGATAGACGCGGACTTTTTAAACCTTCCTGATAGACTTGCTGAAGATCATTAAACGAACTCGTTTCTTGCAAGAGGGATAAAGTAGTCAGCTTTATAGTAGCTGTAAATGAGTCATGTGATATACCAGTAATAGGGTCTAATAAAGTTAAGGGTTTACCCAACTCAAAAAGGTAATAGTCATCTTCAGAGTCTGACGACTTACCAGTTTGCTCAAAATTAATATCGAATCTTTTTTTAACCAAAACTTCTTTAATAGGCCAAACCATACTTATTTGTTTGCAATCAGGTTGATCCTCAAAGGACATAGCTAAGGCAAGGTAGCGTAGCTCACTTGCAATATGCTGCTTATACTTATCGTTAAATGTTTTGACTGGTAAGTGATACCACTGGGAAAGGCCTTTTTTAAACATATCGAAATATTGCGAATCACGCTCGTCTTTATCTCCTAAAGAAATCGTCATCGTTAAGTCGGGATAAAGCACTTGCGACATACCTGCAAAAGGTATTCGAGCGGCATCTTGTAAGTAAAGCTGCTCATCAGATGTGTAAGTCTGCTTGCCTGTCTGATAAGTGGCAGCAGGACTATTTACTTGATTGCCTACAGCAGGACTACTATTTCTATAATTAGTGCTTTGCTTAGAACCAATCTGAGCTTTTAAGAAACCCAATAACCAGTGATGGCCAGAAGTGCTCTTTTGTTCTGAATCTATGGCACTAGGTAATAGTGCAAAAGCGCCAATGCCCACTTCGCTAATAGCATGTTGGTATGGATTATCGCCATTTAGTTGGTTAAAGTATCCGGGATATAGCGCAAAGGCGCCAAAAATAGGACGGCTTTTGTGAGCAGTAGATGATTTTTGATCTTTGGTTTTTCCTAGACGAATAAGGGCATCGCGGTAGCGGTGCATTTGATTGATAGCATCATCCGGCACCCAGTCTGTTGTTTCTATATCGGTGTCATCATCGTCTGTCTTGCGGGTTTTGATACGGTATTTTGCATCAAATAACAAGATAAAGCGTTTATTGCTTGGTTTTGGTAAGGTGATTTCTAATAAGATATCAGGCTTTTGAGTGACTAAATACGAGCGAATTTCATCCCCATTTTTCCTAAAGATAGGCTCATGAGCTAGCCTAGCTGTTACCCCATCTTCACGCTTGAATTTAAATGCTCCAATAAAGCCATCTTCAAGTCGGTATTCATAAAAATCATTGAAGATTAATGAAGACTTTTGAGCATTTACTTCTTTAAACCCTAAATCATCTATCAAGATATTCCGTAGAGTCAAAAAGCACCAAATCTCGTAGATATCAGCTACAGATTTCATCGACACACTGGCTTGGCTATTGAATACATCTAGATAAAACTTCAACTCTTGCCAAATACGGTAAACTGCACTGTAGCCCGCTTTTTGTTGTAATACCAATGACTCATGATGACGGCCTTGATAAGGTCCCACGTCTTGCATAAAGCTCTGCTTTAGTGTTTTTTGTAGTGGATTTTGCCATGCGCGTAGTTCGTCTAAAAAAGCATTTGATACTCTTTGGTTACCGCGTAAATCATTACTGTGCCTAAGTTTGTACTCAAAGTTAGCTAGACGTTTAACGCAAGTCGTTAATACCATCTTAATGAAGCGATTCTCTGGGGTGTCGACACTGAGCTGCTTTTTAGTGATTTGATAACGCTTATCGTGGATACCATTGGCAAAGTCTTCTTTAATCTTCGCGCCAATACGATGCGATAGCTTGCCCTTTAGACGAGAGGCTTTGTTATAAGAAGTCTGTGACTGTAAGCGGCTATGAGGGGCTTGGTTAATGACCTTTAAACCTAGCTCTAATTGGCTGCGTAGATGATTAAAGTTAGCGAGCCATAAAAGAGGGAAATGTTGAGTACGCCGATTATGGCCTGCGTCTTGTTCGGTAAACTCGACTAAGCTAAAACGCCAAAGAGGGTAGACCGCATCGATTGCGTGGTACATGGCTGGCAAGTCATCGTGCAAGCTCATCTTGGTTGGCAGGACTTCAAAGGCAATGCTACTGCGATAGGTTTGACCAAACTTCACATACTCAAGCGGTAGACGCATCCAGCCAACATGATTAGCGGTATTAATGGTCCCTGTTAGACGTGCTGGCGTTGAGGTACTAGCGGGTACAAAACGGAAATTCTCATTTAATAGATGACTGCGATGGGTGAGTTGAGCATTGTTAACTACACCATCCTTAGGCGTAGTGAATGTCCATTCAAATTGGTACTGCAAATTCTCGAAAAACACAGGCCATGCAAGTGCTGCTTGAGTAACAGCATTTGCCTGCGTGCGCTCTAGGTTAGGTGGCCCAATCTCGACCACATCCTCAATAACTAGAGGAGGAGAGAAACGCATAATATGATGCTGCGTCTCTTGCTGAGAGTTAAGAAGAGCCTTGCGTTTTTCTAAGGTAGATTGGTACGTTTCTAGCCGTTTGGAGATATCATTACACCAAATCGATAATTCAAAATCAGGTGTTTTCAGGTGTAATAAATCCGGCACTGTCCCGCACTCCGTTGTAAATCTGACTCAGTTTTCTAATCTAATAATTACGCTTAAGGCCAGAAGCTCGTAAAGCTTGAACGGACTAATCTTGTTTGCATCCATGCAATTTTTGCTTGGCTACGACAGCTGATGTGCAATGTCTTATCACCCTGCATTTTTTCTCTAAATAAATCAGGACGAGTTTTAGTGCTATTCAATGGCTTATCCCAAATAGTATCTAGTTGTGCTTCCAATACTTCCGTTAGCTGATTGAGCAGTGAGTCTGAACTAATATCTTGAGTCCCTTCACCCATTACCATAAGTTTATCTTGGTCGCCTTCAATACGCGGCAATACTTTACACATCAGAAAGTCATCCCAAACCGCTTGTAGTTCGATTTCAGTAGTGGGTTGAGAGGTGATGACAGCTAGTAATAATTCGTTTAATGCGCGGTAAGCTAGCTCAAAAGGTGTATTGCTCAATACAGTATTAATCGCATTTAAAAAGGCGATACTTTTTGAGCCATCATTATTCTTATCTATACCTATATCAAGTAGACTATCTATAGCTGCTTGAGAATGAATAGGGTAGCTTAGGACTTTGTTGCGCACGGTAGGAGAGAAGAATTGATCAAAATCATTTGGGAAGAACTCTCCAAAGTCGAAGCTCAAAGCACGATCAATAACCTTACGAGAGAAGCCATGGGTAGTCTCATCCATATTGACTGTACCGGCAACGATAAGGTTAAACGGGATACTCATACCGTATTTACAAAATAGTGCCCATTGTTCATTGTACTGCTCATCTTCAAACCCTAAATCTTTACGTAAAACCTCAGGCTTTGAGACTTGGTTGATAATAGAGGCACTGAGCAACGAATCACAACTATAATCGAACGTATCGCCATCCCATGACCATTCGCGAGTTTCGAGAATAGATAGATAGTCTGCAAAATACTGCTCAACTGGCGCAAGGTTCATTTCATCTAAGCAAAGCCAGTAGGGAGGGATGCTATCCAGTTGATCTTTGTCTCCTTTAACGATTAACTTAGTATCCCCTTCATCAGTAGTAATAGCTTCAAGCTTAAGACCATTTGCATCAATAATTGCTCGCCAAGCTTTAGCTATAAACTTCAATACTTCTGTGGTGACATACTCAGAGGAGCCACTTAACCTTGACGTATACCCCAAGATATCACTAGGTTCATGCCAATCAGGACGAACTGGAATGAGACGATAAGTTTCGCTGATGCTACCAGTGGCCTTGGCTTGCTCACGAACAAAGCGAGTCTTACCTGTACCTGATATACCGGCTAAAAGTAGAAAAGGTTTCGATAAGCAGGTCAATTTGAAAGGAGTGTTTTTAAGACTAGCTGTAGGTTCAGTAATCATAAATTCTTCTAGCTCTGAATCAAGATCAAGTGTTTCAATTTTCTGGTAAACAGATAATAGTTCTAGTAAATCTTGCTCTAGAGTTTGGTCATCTAAATCTAAATCTACACTATAGTATTTAGCAACTATATTGGCAGCTTCATAAGACTTTCCTAATGCCGTCGTTGCTTTCAAATCTATGACCTGTTTACCCCAGCTATTTAGTTCAGGAAACTCTGTAAGAATGTAATCTTTAATTAGTTCGGCTCTATTAGCTGCTTTATTTTTGCCCAGATCTTGTTTAGGTTTTGTCGTACCTTGATTCAATGATAAGTAAAAACCTGAGCCATCTGCACAAAATAGATAGACAGGGTATATGCCATCTTGAGTCGTTGTTGTGATTTCAGGATTAAGGATGGAAATCCATGGAACATTGGACCAATTCCCAGCTCCGGCACTAGCATTAACTAAGTAAGTTTCTTCAAATTGTTTAACAATTTTTTCAATATCGTTTTTTAAATCATTACGTAATAGAGTAGCTATCGGATGATTAGTAAATGGTTCTTTAGAAGCCTGAACCCAGTTAGACGTAAGCTTAATAAGCTTGTCCGAAACCTTTTTATCAACCATTATCACATTCATCCAAAACTAAGAAAAAGAAAAAAAGTCTAGAAATATTAGTTCGAGGTTAGAGTTAACCTCAACTTGTCTCATTATAGTGATTTGAAAACAATAGTGTAACTAACTCTAATAAAAACAGATTTATATTAATATATTAAATTTTCAAATTTATTAAGGTAGCTTATATTGTTTGACGTTTCATAAACCCCAGACAATAAAAAACCCTTGAGAGCAATAAGCCTCAAGGGTTTCGTATATGGTACCGGTGGTCGGACTTGAACCGACACGCTTTATAGGCAACGGATTTTGAATCCTAGCAGCCCCGACAACAAAGGACTACAGCCGACAACACCAAGCAACAATTAACCACTTAAAACCCACTAACCATGGGCTATACAGGGAATTATAACAACAAAGAACAACAATAGCCAATATGTAACAACAGTTTGCGAGTATCAGGAAAGTATCAGGATTGCAGAACGACAAATGGCGATAACGCATATCTAGGTATTTTTGCTCGCAACCATGCTATGCGAATTATTTGAATCTGAACGGATAGTTATCCCTTTTAGGACATAAAAAAAGCCAGCATTACGCTGGCTCTTTTGTTGGTTAAGCTAATCGCCCGTAAGTATTCTTTTCAATGTAGTCGTCCAGGTCCTTCTTGCGATAGACGACATGGCCGCCGATTTTACTATAAACAATGCCATCGCTTGAGTGCGAGCGCATGTGCTGCAGTGTGCTAGATGACTTGCCAAGGTATGCCGCGGCATATTCAGGCGGGAAGGGCGAGGTTGGCGGCGCGTGGACGACTGCCGTGCGCATTAATTCTTTTTCTTGAGCCGTGTACTTGGCCCATGGTTTTTTAGCTATCATGACGATCTCCTTCTGCTCTATTAATATATTTCACCCAGCGTGATAACTTTCTCTCTAAATGATCCTGCGCCCACTGCTTAGCATCCGCCACGCTTGCATGACCGGTTGCTAGTTTTGCTTTGTGCCCGCAACGCTGATAAAGCACTGTTATCTTGTCGCTGGCACGACTGCTGCGAATCTCGTAGTAATGAGTGGGTCCGTAAGCTTCACCAAACACTGTCCATTCGAGCGGCTTGAATGGCGACTCCCTATCTTCCTCAACAGCCTTTTCAACAAGCTCGTAAAGATATGGGCGCAAATCCCTTGTGCCATCTGGCTGTTCTTTCAATTCAAGACCTGGTATAGACAATGCCAGCTCCTTAATTCTATCTCGTATCACACTGCACCCCCTCTAGGCATTCCAAACTATCAACATTGACCTGTAGAAAGTCACTGCCATCCACTGTCACCTTGGCCATGCCTTCATCATCAACTTCCAGCAGCTCAAAACTGACATTTCTATTTTGCTGGAAATCTAGGTGGTACCGGTTGCCGATCTCAATACTGTGCCCGTTTTTATTTGTCATACCGTCTCCTTATCAATAAATCACTTTGGTTGAGCTAACTGACACCCACACAATCAGCCAATTAGCTCACCAAAGTAAGTGACTCGTATCGTGAGTCAGCCGGCCGTGCCTCAAGTGCGTCTTTAAACGCTTTTTCCGTAGTGGAGTACGGTAGGAGTCTCGATCTTGGCTGCCCAGAGTTCTTTAAACTGCACCACCCTCGGGCCTTGGCGCATCCGCGCATATTCCCCCGCGGCAGGGTCTTCAATTAACTGTTATTAGTTTGATAACGCAGCTTCGCACGCATCAACCAGATATGGATTGCCGGTGATATTCTTAACCACCCAAGTCATGTAATTGCGGTCTGTGCGAGCAACATCAGCAATAGCAGCGCCTTTATGCTTGCCAAAATCAAAGTGCGTGGGGATCCGCGCAAACTCACTAAACTGATAGAGCGATTCGATATCAACGATACGCTCACCACTGTCATTAGCCACGCCGATTAAGTGGTGTAGCACCTTAGCTGTAAAGTCAACGTCATGCGCTGCAGCATGGGCGTTATGCGCGTGCTCCTTGGCGTACTTCAAATCAAAGTAGTAGAGCAGGGCGACCAGCTTATGACTATCCAAGCTTGGCAGCAGCTTTGACGACATTGCCTTAGTGCAAATCAGTCTTGGCGTGCGAGTCACACCCGCATTGACCAGCACACTCATGTCATAGTCAACGTTATGCCCTATGAGGTATTTCACGCTGGCGGGCAATTCAAACGTGGTGTGCGGCGGCTCATTTACCACATCTTCATCAACGATGTGACTGGTGGCCATTGATCCAAGCTCGATTGGCTTGCCAGGGTTATAGCGCTTAGAGCGAGTCTTCTGCACAAGCTTTACGCCGTTCTCGTTGATATCAACGATGCAGTAAGCAATCTCTGTGGCGTGGGGCTCGGTAAGCCCCGTAGTTTCGGTATCTAAAATATATGCTGTCATGTCTTTCCTTATTTGCGATTATTAGGTGACGGGCGACCGGATAACTCCAATCGTGCGATGCCAGCGGAACCCCACTGGCTTAGCCGCTTAACCCGCCGTGGTCTTTAGCACCTACTTCAAGCCATCATCAGAACGGGATCTCTGAGTCTAGGTCGTCATTGTTTTGATAGGCGACACTCTGACTATTAACCGGCGCACTGCCGCTTGGCCCTGGGCTACGCTGATAGGTGGTACCGCCTTGCTGCTGACCCATCTGATTATTAAACTGGGTCTGTGGCTGCTGCGAGAATCCAGCCTTTTTATTGGCATCGTCCAGCGACTTAGCGCTAGATTTGTGCATAGCCTCGATAACCTTGTTGAACTCATCCGGATTGGCCTGAGCGCCGCTCGACTTCTCAAATGGCAGTTGCTTGGTATCAGCATCATAGACGTTGAATAGGTTTAATCCGCCGCGCTTTACCTCACCAGTCTTTTGGTTGTAGTAGTGATTGTCAGCTAAGAACATGCCGATAGTTTTATTAGCAAGCTCAGGCGCCACCAAGCCGGTCACTGGCACATCCTTGCTTTGGTCAAAGTCGTACTGCTGATACTGACCTTGGACTTGCGATAAGCCCTGCGTATTAGCACAAAGCATGATGGCGTGAATCAAGTTATCACCCGACCAGCGCTCGCCTTTGCTGTTACCGTAGTAGATATCAACGTGAGCCGTGCTGCGCTCTCTATTCATGATATGCAGGGACAAATAGTAAGTATCGACGCCATCTTCTCTGCTATTGGTCTTCCAAGCGGCGCTTAGAATCTTGAACACGTCTTGCGTGTTGCCGTTGATGTAGCTTGACTGACCGACACGGCTAGCCTTTGATTTATCTAGTACCCATTGTTGCTGTGACATAACGATTTCCTTTTAATTTTGGCTTAAGCCATTTCATGTTGTTGATAGTCTTGCTCTTCTTGAGCAAATCCGTTTTTAGATATTCCGTAGTAGTCGCAAATAGCGTCATCTACGAGGTTTAAGTCATTGGGTATGAGCGGCGTATCAAACATCTCATCAGGACTCTTGACGGTATTAAAGCCGTTGTTCTGAGTCATAAAGAAGTGACCGTCATCTTGCACTTGGGTCTGTAGGACCATTGTGACCATGCCCTCAAGTACAATCTTGTCATCAAGCATCTTGCCGATGGTCTTGATGCGGGTCCGGCCATTGTCCTCTTGGACGTGGGCTAGGATATAAACCCGCTTATCGTCACTGACCTTATTGATAGCCGTGTCGATGATGCTCCAAGCGTTATAAGCCATCTGGTTATACCGCTGGAACGCTGCATCGCCCTTGAATTGCTGGGTCGCCCCTCTGATATATTCATTACCCATGATGTATTGAAAGTCATCGATAACGATTACAGGGGCTTGCGACTTCATCAAGATATTGCAGATTTGCGCTGCATTATCAGTAGCGACTTTCTTCATGTGCTTGCCACCACGAAAGGGCAGTGGCTTGTTCATGACATTGATAATGCCAGTGGCAGCGGGGTCGAGGTTCTTCATGCTGTACGACTTGCCTTCGCCGCTGTTGCCTAAAATCATAGTTACGATAGCCATTAGATTTGCTCTCCTATCTGTTCGTTCTCCCACCAGTTGCCCGGTGGTAATTCGGCTTGCTCAAGATGCTCATCAAAACCAATCTCAAGCTCTAAGTTTTGCCAATATTCTTGCTGCTGGCGGTCGTCTTGCTCCCATTGATTAGCCATGGACTGCATCCTCCGCCTTAACAAAACAGGCTGTGGTGGCGTCATTAAGACCAAAAACATAAAGGTCTTTAGTCTTGCGCAGGAACGGCCATTCATCGCCCTGCAAGTCCTTGACTCGCAAATCATCGGTGACAATGTAGCGAGCGCCTTCTTCGAAGTAGTCGTGCCAGTCTTCGCGAAGTAGAACATCACCAGGCTTTAGGTCGATGCTAGGTAGTTCGGTTATCTCGCAACCATAGACATCTAGCGGCACTGCAAAATAATGTGTGCCGCCCATGTCATCAGTAAAGCAGCCATCTTCAAAGCCATCGCTAATAATTAGCTTGTTGTTGCCGCACTGCCTAGCATCACCATCAGACCTATCACTAACACTGGCGATTACATACCTCTGGGCCTCCAAAAGCTTCTTGGTCAGCTCGCTGCCGCATAAAAACGGAAGCGGCTCGCTCAAACCAAGTCCAGTGCCGCGCCTAGATAGCGAGTTAATCAAAGGTGGTCGCGGCTTTCTCAAGCCTAGGCGCTCACGATGTCTATCTAGTGACGCATCAATATCAGCTTCTTGCGCCTCACACTTAGCATCATACTCAGAATCAGGTAAAGCATGAGACAGCTCGGTCGTCAATCTATCCAGATAATCAGAATGCTCGTTTAGCACCTCAAACCGCTGGATTAGCTTGCTGATAGCCTGCTGGTTTTCTTTAATCAACTTGGCGTTGCTTTTAACGCCTGCTGCCAGCGCCTTAATAGCTGACATAATTTTTTTCTTATTCATGTTTTTCTCCTAACGTCTGCGCGTATATTGGCGATGGCTCTGAGCGTACTGCCCAGTGCTGTGTCGGTAGTTAGCCATGTCAGCCTTGGACTTGAATCCGATAGGTTTCTCGTCTTCCCAGCGCTGAAACTTGGCGTCCTCACGCCTAGCCTTGCTCATCACTCTATCGATGCGCACTTGCTGAAATTCACTCGGCACAAACTCTTTATAGTCAGCACTCAAATCAGCAATCGACTTGCGCTGATACTTATAAGAGCCATCGTCTTGCAAGCTTGCTACGACCAAACTAAAACCTAGCTTGAACTTGACCATTTCAAGACCGCCTGAGCATGTGATATAGGCATCGGGCCAGATTCTGTAAAACTCGCCACTGGCGTCTTCGTCACGCTTAACGCAAATTCCTGATAGCTCATAACTCAGAGTCGCTAGGGTAGCGCTTAGAATCTCCGCAACATCAGGATCGATGCTCTCGATTAACTGCCAGTCACCAGCCATGTACCGATAGACTTTTTTAGTATTGATAGACTTCTGATTAAGCATCTGACAAGCGTAGTGGGTCGCTACGCCGTCATGAGTGGCCAGCTTGAGTGAGGCAGCTACTTTGCCGTTGCGCTTGATGATTGACATGGGATTGACTACAGCTTTCATAGGGCGCCTCCTTTATCGTCAATATCAAAGAGGGAGGCGGCTTTAGCGACGCTAGCCTTGGCACGTTCTATGATCGCCATGATGTTTTCGGGGCTGATTTCGCTTAACTTGCGCTCAAGATGCCAAACCTCATCCCCAAGGCTGTCCACTTCGCTGCGCAATTCATCACAAGTAGTACATTCGCTGTAATCGGGCTTTTCTTTCTGC